>Ga0335074_10000035_pt1 | contig 263327 bp, 248 predicted proteins | sample Lox_Sample_23_FD_206715 | JGI IMG/M metagenome (GOLD analysis project Ga0335074, IMG submission 206715) | Soil microbial communities from Loxahatchee National Wildlife Refuge, Florida, United States - Lox_Sample_2.3 | ecosystem: Environmental > Terrestrial > Soil > Wetlands | place: USA... | reverse complement strand
CTCCGGCCGGCCTTGACCCCGGCTCCCCACCACCACGAGCACCACACCGGCCGCTCCTTCCGAAGAAAACCAGAGCGCAAGCCCTTGACTTTTCATCCGTAGATGCACGGGACCGAGCGGGACCCACGTGGGTCCCAAACTGCTTGGCCGTTTTGGCGATCTCACGGTCGATAACCAAAGAGGCGCGAACAGCGCGATCGTCAATCACACGGAGGTCGAGCCCGATGAGCTACCGCATGAAGATCACCCTGCCGGACCCAACAGTGGCCCAGCTCGAAGCCCTCGCCGAACAGCGCGGAGAACCGGCATCGCGCATCGCGGCGCAGATCGTGAGTACCGAGCTTGCCGAGGGCAAGGACACCCGCCGTGATACCGGCTCTATCACGGCCTCGCCGCCGACAGAGGCCCCCGACTCGGACCGCCACGCCCCCTGGATCGAGCCCGTTCTCGGCGACCCGGAATGGCGGACCCACATGTGGGGCTCGATCGTGGCCCTCTACGGCCGCTACCCGCGGGAGCTGGAGCACCTGAAAGACGGCTGGTGGGAGGACTCATCGCACCTCGAGACGCTGTGCGCGCTCGTGGTCTGGCGCGACTGGATCGACCAAGTGGCGGACGACCCACGGTACGAGCTGGCCTTCCACGTGCAGCTCGCCGACTACAGCCGAGAACTTCGCCAGGAAGGCGGCGGCGTCACGCGGGCATGGCAGCCCGGCGCCCCGCCGGACGAGTGGGCTCGTTGATCGCCGAACGCGACGCGAACGGAAAAGCGGCACCGAGGGGACGCGCGAGTCGGTGGTCGAGGGCGCGCGAGGACTACGGGCACCCCGAACGGCGAGGGTTGTCGCGGCCGGGTGGCCGCCGCTACGTGCACCGGAGGCGTCGGCTTCGCCTCCGTGTCCGAGCTGACGCGCGGGGTCGGGAGCCATCCTCTCCCAGGCTGGCCGCCAGCGGGCCTGCGCAGCGGCATCGGGTAGCCTCCGGCCGCAGTGAGCTACCAGGGAGACGCTAAGAAGCTGCGCCGGGACCTGGAGCGCCAGGGTTGGCGCGTCGAGAAGCGCAAGGAGTACTGGCTGCTCTTCCCGCCGGACGGCTCGACTGCTCCTGCGCGGATGCCTGGTACCCCCTCCTCACAGCGCACTTGGAGCAACCTCCTTGCCGATCTCAAGCGGAAGGGGTATAAGCAGTGAGCATGGAGTACCGCATCTTCGTCCAGATTCCCGGCATAGCGCTCGCCGACGAGGCTTCGTGGGAGCGCCTGATCGGCTGGCTTGAGCACAACCACGGGAACCTCGGCCCCGTGATCTCGTGGGACGACAGCACGACCGCGCGCATCACCGTCGCCACCGACGCCGAGGACGCCGCCGCCGCGGCCGAGATCGCCTCGGGCGCAGTCTCCCGTGCCCTGCACGCGACCGATCTCGGGGCGCTGTACCCGCGCGCCATCGAGGTCGAGCCGGCGGACACTAAGGAAGCAGTCGCCGCGTAGCGTTTGGGCAGCAGCTCGATTCCGCTGCCCAAACCCTGCCGAATCGCCCCGAATCCCGCCATATCCGCGGCGCAGTCAAGAGGCCGGAATCCCCGACGAACACAGGCGATCCGGGCATTTCGGCGCAAGCGGCGCGTCGCCTGATAAGGAAGAGGTCCCTGGTTCGAGTCCAGGATCGCCCATCGCGGGAATCGCGTGTGACCGTTCAGGTCGTGGCAGGGGGTAGCGGCCGGGTCGCGAACGTTGTTATGTGTCCAGCGGCGGGTTGTCGCGGGAGGAGCTTGAGGCGCTGCGAGAGCCACCGACCGACGCGAGACCCTGGTGCAGATCGAGCCGATCCGCTTCGACGCCGTCTTCACCAACATCGTGCTCGCCGACCAGGCCTGGCAGTTCACGGCCGACATCTCGTTCCGCGGACTCCTGCTCGACGGCCGGGAAGTGCCGATCGCGACGCCCTACTCCCTGGGCCTGTGGCAGGAGGCACCGAGCGTGCGGGTCCGCGTGCGCCTGCGGCCAGAGCCAACCGAGAAAGCCCCAGCTACGCGGCCAGGATCTCGATCGGGGCGTGTCGCGCCCGCTTGCCCTTCGGCTGCGGACGGACGCGCATCTCGATGTAGACGCCGAGCGCGTCGGCGACGTCGGCGACGGTGTCCAACTGCACGTTGCGGCCCTTGCCGTCCAGTAGCCGCGAGATCACGGAGGGCTTGACGCCGACTCGACGTGCCAGCTCGGCCTTGGAGATCTTGCTGCCCGCACGAACCTCGTCCAGCGCGATCAGCAGCTCGGCGAACGCGACCAGCCTTGCGACCTCGCGCTCGTGAGCGGCGCGGTCCTCGGTGGTCGGGAAGCTCTCGGCGAGCAGTTCGGCGAAGGCGGCGCTTTCCTTGGACTTGTGCATAGCTCGGCCAACCTCAGCTTGGGGAGAGCGGATCGTAGCATAGAAGCTATGACACATCGGGGCCGACATCCGGCGAGGCTGTGTGCCACAGCGGCAGGCGGCCGGTACACTGACACTGGAGACTATTCATGCAGCCGATTCGCACCGACTTCAAAGGCTATGAGGGCAAGTACGTCGCGATCGACGCGCGCACCGGCAAGATCGTGATCGCCGACGAGGACCCGCGCGTGGTGCTCGAAGAGGCCAAGGGTCGTGACCACGTCGCGGTGCGCGGTCGCGTCCCGTACGCCGACGAGCCGGTCCACGTCGGTCTTGGCTGAGCCGCAGCCGCTTCCCTGGCTCTATCCATGCCGGGAGGACCCACAGTCCGTGCGGCTGGGCGATCCGGTTTTCAGGCCATTCGTGTACGTGTCGCTCGCCTGTGGCGCGCAGAGCACGACGCTGCTTGAAGGACTGATCGACACCGGCGCCGATGCGGTGCTCGCGAGCGACCTGCTGGCCGAACGGCTCGAGGTCGACCTGACCACTCGAAGAACCCCTGCATCCACACCTCGCAATCGGCTGGTCAGCGCCAGCATCCGCAGCGGCGGCTTGCTCGCCCGCGGGCCGGAGAGCCCTTAGGCGAGCAGCCTGGCCTTCGCCTGCTCGAACTCCGCGTCGCTCAGCTTGCCTCGGTCGTGCAGCGCGGCGAGCTTGGCGAGCTCGTCCACGGGGCTGCGCGACGCGCCCCCACTCGCCTCGAAGCGCTGGAAGGCTTCAACCTGGCTGCGGTCTTGCTCGCGATGTTCGTGCATCGTGTGGCCACGAACGATCAGGTACGCGAGCACGCCGATGTACGGGATGATGATGATGAACAGCATCCACAGCGCCTTGCCCCAGTTGGACAGATCGCGGCTGCGAAAGATGTCGAACACAACGGTGACCGCGACCCACAGCCACAAGAACAAGATCGCGAACTCGAGGACCGTTAGCAGCGCGTCCCCGAAGGTGTAGGTGGCGAGCACCGTGGGCACGGGACGAGCCTACTCGATCGCGCGACGCACAATCAATCCTTCTGCCCTTCCTGGAACGCCCGCCGCCGAACCGCCGGCCGGTGGCGACCGTCAGGAACGCACGACCAGCACGGAGGACGCCGAGTGCTTCACCACGGCGGCGGCGACGCTGCCGAGCAGATGTCCCACGAGCCCGCGACGGCGGTGGGAGCCAAGCACGATCAGGCTCGCCTGGTGCTCGTTGGCGATGTCAACGATCCCCTCCCAGGTCGGCGCTGCCTCGATCGCGATGCTCCGCGCTCGGAATCCAGCGCTCTCTGCCAGAGATGCTCCGTGTGCGGCGGTCTGCTCCGCGGCCTTCCGTACCTCGGTGGCCTCGGCGGCATTCAAGCGTCGCTCGCCGATCGGCAGAAATCCGACATCGTTCGGCTGCCAAACGCACACCACCAGCGCGTCGCTCCCGCGCGCAAGTTGGTGGCCCGCACGTTCGATCGCGAGCGCCGCGAGCTCGGAGCCGTCGTAGGCGAAGACCACCGGGCCGGTGGGCGCGGCAGGCGCGGTGGCATGTGCGCCGGCCGCTGCCATGTCAGTTGGCGCTTTCCGTGGCGGGCTGTGCGGCGATCAGGCCGGGGCGAACTCTCGCCAGCAGCGGCGGCGAGTACCACGCGGGACATTCCCCCGCCACGAAGCGCTCGATGTCGGGCGTCTGCGGGCGCGCGCCGCCGAGCGCGTAGATGGCGACGCCGATCACAGCGCCGCCGAGCGCGATCCCCAGGCCGATCCACAGCGCGGTGCCGGTGCCGGCGTCGAGGTTCGCGCCGGCGGTCGCGGCGAAGTGGGCGAAGATCGGCGCGATCATGAACGCCGCCACCGCGCGCATCAGCTCCACGATCGCGAACACGCGCTGGAGGCTGGCGGAGGGCAGCGAGAAGCCGGCGACGAACAGCGCGGGCGCGACGGTCGCGCCGAGGCCGATCCCGGTCAGGCCCGAGCCGACCAGCGTGGCCGCTTCGCCCGACGGCACGTCGATGCGGAACACCGCAATCCCCGCCGCGAGGAACATCATGCCGGCCAACGGGAGGTAGTGGATCGCGCGCCGCGTGATGATCGCGCCGAGCACAATCGCGGTGATCACCGCGCCGGCGACCTCCGGCAGGTAGAGCAGGCCCAGATGCAACGGCCTGAGGCGCCCGGCCAGCACCCCCGCCGTCAGTGCGGTCGCCGACACCGACGCCGCCGCCGCGCACAGCGCCACCACGATGCCCGCCACCGGCATTGTGCTCGTCAACATCGAGCGGATCGTCAACAGCGGTCGCTTGGCACGAAACTGGTAGACGATCAAGACGACGATCGTCGCGAGGCCTGCGAGTAGCGGCGCGATCGCCAGGCCGTCGAGGAACGGGTGGGTCAGCAGCTCCGAGGCGCCGAAGAACGCAGCCGCGCAGCCGACGGCTGCCAGCACGAGCGCTGCTGGATCGCGCGGCGAGTCAGGATCGGCAGGCGGCGCGTCGTCGAACGTGAGCACGGCCAGGACCAAGGCGCTCAGCGCGATCGCGGCGATCACCCAGAACAACGGACGCCAGGCATGCGACTGGGCCTGGAGCCCGCCGATCGCCGGGCCTAGCGCAACCGCCCCGAAGATGCACAGGTTCATGATCATCGCCGTGGTGCGCAGCTTGCTCGCTGGATAGCCGATCGCCAGCGGCGGCACGGCAGAGATGAGCAGCAAGCTCGTGCACAGGCCCTGGAGCACGTGGCCCGCGATGTACATGCCCGGGTCCTGCGCCGTGGCCGCCAGCGCCGATCCGATCACGAGCACCGTGGCATACACGATCAGCATCCGTCGCTGGGGCAGGTGCTGGGCCAGCTGGACCGCCAGCACGGTGCCGGCCGCGTAGGCGGCGTTGGCGAGGCCGGAGCTGAGGCTCATCGCCTGCAAGCTCATGTGCAGCTGCTTGGCGATGATCGGCGTTAGCGGCTCGAGCGCAGCAGACAACGCCAGGTAAGGAATCAGCGCGAACATCACCATGGCCGCGACCGCGGCGTACCGACCGGCGAGTGGGCCTTGGCGCATCAGCAATCACCATCCAGCGTCACGAGCCGGCGGGAGTGCGCGGCTCGGGTCATCGGCGTTTTAGCAGGCGACGCTTGCAGCGCCAGGCTGCTTTCTCCGGTCTGGCACGCCGCGGCCTCGCAGCAGACTACGCTGTGCGAGAGCGAATCCTCTAAGGAGTGGAAATGCCGCTACAAGGTGAGTACGAGCCAAGCCCGTGGGATTGGGTGCGCGAGCAGGTCGAAGAGTACGAGGCGAGCAACGGCCAGCGTGCCAGCACTCTCCGGGACACGGGCCTTCCTGTGGTCATCATCACCACGCGAGGGCGAAGGAGCGGCAAGATCCGCAAGTTCCCGCTCATGCGCGTAGAGCACGACGGCGAGTACGCGCTCGTCGCCTCGTTGGGAGGCGCTCCGGCCAACCCGACCTGGTACGGCAACCTGACCGCCGACCCGACCGCCCTGATGATCCAGGACGGCGCCGAGCCACACGACTTCGTCGCACGCGAGGTCCACGGCGACGAGCGAGCGCTGTGGTGGGAGCGCGCCGTCGCGGCCTACCCCAGCTACGCGGACTACCAAGCGAAGACCAGCCGGATCATCCCGGTCTTCGTAGCCACTCCGGTAATCTAGCGGCCCCGCCCCCAAACGCCGTCCCAGGAGGTTGCGTTGACCGATGATCACACGGAGCTCGAGCACCCCTCGGGTGCCCTCGAGACCTACCCGTTGATGGCAGGGATCGTCGCTGTCGCCATCCCCGTGGGGCTCATCGCGTGGGCGTGCATCGAAGACAGCACGGTCGTGCTCGTGTTCGCCGTGCTCTCCGTGATCGCCGTCGGCGCCGCCGCACTGACCTTCATCTTCCGCCTGGCGGCCGACCCGGCCGAGCACGCCGACGGCGGCGACGCGCACGGCGCTTAGCGCCGCCGAGCGTGGCGCCGCGAGGCGCCGCTCCGAACGCCCGAGCCGCCCCTCGCCCTTCGCTGGCCGAGCGCCCCCGGCTAGCGGACTTCCACCGTGAGCGTGCTCACCGCGTGTTCGTGTGGCTTTTGCGTCGTCTTTGCCGCGACCGTGAACGTGTCCGAGCCCGCGCCGAGCTTTCTGTTCACAGTGCCCGACAGGAGCCCACCCTCGCTCAGCTGCACGCCCTTGGGCAGCGCCCCCGACACTTTCCGCCACCTGAACGGTGGGACGGCCCCGGCCGCTTCCAGCTGCGCGGAGTAAGGAGCGCCGGGCGTTGCCGCGGGGAGCGCCGTCGTCGTCACATGGAATCCGAGCACCGTAAGCACGAAGCTCTGGGTAGCTTCGCTACCAACGCCGTTGAGCGCAGTGAACGCGATCGGGAACAGGCCGGCTTCGCTCGGCGTGCCGACGAGTTCGTCGCTCGCCGTTTCGAACCTCACGCCGTCGGGGAGAGTGCCGCTCTCCATGATCACCGGCGTGGGCGTGCCCGTCGCCAACACCCGGAAGCTGCCTTCGCTGTCCTTGGTGAACGTGGCTTCATTTGCCGAGGTGATGGCCGGCGCTTCGTCCACCATCTCGCTGAGGGACCCCGACGATTGGGCGTAGTTCGGGTCGCCCGCGTACGTAGCCGTGACTTCTTCGCTACCGCCAGCGCTCGCGTGCGTGGTTTCGCACGTTGCGGTATCGGGCGCGCTGAGGTTCAACGACTGGGTGGTGCACCCTGGGATCGGTCCGGAAGCGGTGGCGAACGACACCGTGCCGGTCGGCGTGCCCGTACCCGGCGCGACCGGCGCCACGGTCGCCGTGTAGGTGACCGGCGAGTTCACCGTTCCCAAGCCTTCGTCTGAGGAGGCGACGGAGGTTGTTGTGGGCACCCCCGGTGAGGTGGATGAGGCGAGGCGCATCGTGAGGATGTTCCGGTACAGCGCCGGGTCCTTCGCGCCAACCGTGTACTGCGTGGAGCCGATGCCCACTTTCGTGCCCACCGGCTCGATTGGTTTGGGCAGGCGGTAGCCCGAGAACACCATCGTCAAAGAGCCGCCCGGGTTTTGCACGACTGCCGGACCGTATGCGCGGCCCGAGTAGTAGCCGCTGATCCCCAACCGTTCGTCCTTGCCTTCTTCGAGCGCCCTGTCCTGGGCGGCCGAGGCAGCGAATTCGTATTCGGTGCTCAGCACCACCCGCGGCACCGACCATTCCTTGCCGTTCATCGATTCGCTGTAGAAGATCTGGTTGAACGCGTCGCTGTCGCCGTCGGTCGCCCACGAACCCGACAGGAACATTCCGTCGCTGCCGTTCGGGTTGGTGATGATCGTCCCGCGCGAGCCGACGAAGCGCAGCTCGGTCGTGTCCACTTCACCGGGTTTGAGGTTCGTCGGGCTGGTTTCCGATGGGCTCGTCTGCTGGAAGGGGTTGGAGATGTCGTTGTAGGAGCCCGTGTCGTTGCCGGCTTCCGACGCCGTGCCGCTGATCGGGCCGAGGTCGGTGAAGTTGACGCCGTTGAACGTGTACGCCGCCCGCAGCACCGTCAGGTCCTCGTTGTTGTTGAACAGCTTCTCCGGCCCCTTCGATTTGCCGTCCTTGCCCTCGCCGATCTTGTTGAGCGTCGAGAATGGGACGATGGCGGCGTTGGGGCCGCCAACCCAGTTGCCTTCGGCGACCGACCCCGTGCCGCCGGTGCAGCCCGTCAGGTTCTCGCTGCCGGCCGGCACGCCGGTCTGCGTAGCCGGGGTGACACCTGTGCACGTCACCTGCTGGATCGGTTCGCTCGCGGTCGTGCCGAGATAGATTTTGAATGAGCCGCTCGTCGGCAGCGACTCGCTCGGGTGCACGGATGGGGCGTAGGTGATGTCCGACCCCGCCGCCAGCGGCAGCTTCACGGCTCCGGCTGTGAATTTCGTGCCGCTCGCCAGGCCGTCGGTGGTGCCGACGATGAAGTACGCGAGCTGCTTTTCGGTGTACAGCACGACCGTCGAGCCGGCGGGCGCGCCGGGATACGTTGGCAGGGTGCCGACGATGCCGTCCGGCGCTTTCAGGCCGGTGGTGACCGTCGCGCTGGGCGGGATGATCGGGTCGGCGGTGATCGCGTCACCCTGATGGACCGTCAGCGACGAGCTGCTGTCGGCCGTGCAGTCCTCGACCTTCGTCGTCGGGTTGGCGTTCGCCTGCGCGCAGTACACGGCCACACCGTCGATGTACAGGCGGTTGGGCGCGTTTTCATTGAGGATGAAGGTCGTGAACGGCGAGACGGTGGGGTTCCCGTCCAGGATCCTCACTTCCGCCAGGCCGCCTTCGCCGCTGGGTGTGTTCGGCCCCTTGGGGATCGTGTAGGTCGCGCCCGGCACGACCGTTTTCGTCCCCAGCGCTTCCGGGTTGGCGGTGGCGATGACCTGCACGAGATCGTCTTTTTCGCCGACGCTCAGCGGGCTCGAGCCGGACACGGTGCATTCCGTGAGTTCCGGCGTGGGCGTCGCGCTGGTGCCTTTGCAGGTGATGATCGTGCTCGACGGCGAGGCCGCGTCGTAGTCCTCGTAGGGCCCGGCGACGATGTGCTCGGGCGAGCCTTCGCTGCCGAGCGTCGAGACGGGGATGCTCGCGCCGGCGCCGCTGGTGGGCACTTCCACCGCGGAGGTGGCGTACGTGTTGGGGTCGATGCCCACCGGTTCGCTGGACGGCAGCGCCCCCAGCGGATCGGCGGCGGACGGTTCGATGTCGTGGACGAGCAGGCCCACGCCTTCGTAGTCGCCGGCGGGCCGGTTCAGCGTGTACAGCTTGCTCGAACCGCCGATCGACGCCACGTCCGGGTGGCCCTGGCCGTCGTCGTTGGTGTCGGCGGTGGGGCAGTAGCCGGGGTTCTGCTCGAGCGCCTCGCCCTCGGTGGTCCAGCTCTTGCCTTCGTCGGTCGAGCGGGCGACGGTGATCGCCTCGTCGGCGTCCTTCGGGCGATAGTCGAAGTAGCCCGTCAGCGAGCCGTCGCTGTTGCGCACGACGTCCGGGAAGTAGTAAGGGGACATCGGCAGCGAGCCCGCGGGCTGGGATACGGGCGTGCCCGTCTCGGGGTTGGGGCCAAGGCTCGAGCAGTAGCCGTCGAGCGGGCCGGGCGTTCCCGCCGCGCCGCTCGGGTACGGCGGCACTTTCGGTTCTTCCGCGCTCGGATAGACCGCGACGTTGGGCTCGTTCACTCCGCCGAGCGTCGTTTCGCTTCCCCCCGGCGTGAACGCTGGCAGCAGATCGGAGAACGGATAGCTGGCACCCGCCGAGGGGTCGCCCTGCGAGGTGTTCCACGGGCCGCCGGAGACTTCGTCCACGATCGGGGTTTCAGGCGTGTAGGTGCTGAGCGTCGCCGAGGCGCCGGCGGCGGGCGTCAGGGCGATCGTGGCGGCGCTCGCGCATACGAGCAGGAAGGCAAGGCGCAGCCGGGCGGTGATGCGGTGCACGGGGTCTCCGATCTCTTGATGAACACGCGCCTTCTACCAGTCGCGCGCCCGACAACGGCCAGCAGTCACGAGATCTTCACGATGTAAACGAGGTGCAGGAATGCCGTATGCGCCAACGCGTTCATAGCTTTAGGCGGCCACGGCCGCGGCCGATGTGATGAGCCGACATGCGAGCCGAAAGCACCAGCCGAGCGCGGCGCGAAGTACGGGTGCCGGCGCCACCGAGCGCGCTCTCCGAGCAGCCCGTCGCCGAGCTGCACGTGCTCGGCGAGGCGCTGAAGGCCCGCGCGGACGACATCCTCAAGGAGACCGTCGCCCGCACGATCGGCTCGGGCGAGATCGTCGATGCGCTCGTGCAGAGCCGCTTCGAGCGCATCTGCGTCGGCTCCACGACGGCGGTCGCGCGTTGGATTGCCGGCGAGGGCCTCGAGGTCACCAACGACGCGGCGCGCGAGGCATCGAAGATCTTCGGCGAGCTCGCCGCCCATCGCGCGGCGTCGCTGAACGAGGTCACGCGGCGCTCGCTGTGGTGGCGCAACGTGATGGCCGACGCGCTGCGCGAATGCGCCGAGGAGCTCGACGTCTCCGCCGCGGCGCTCTCGGAGGCGCTGAACATGGTGCAACTCAGCGTCGAGTTCAGCCTGCTGCGGATGTGCGAGTCCTTCGAGGCCGAGCGCCATCGCGTCGATGAGGAGCTCACGCGACGCGAGGAGGAGCTCGCCTTCCTGGCCACCCACGACCCCCTCACGGGGCTGCCCAACCGCACGCTGATCCTCGACCGCGTCGAGCAGATGCTCGCCCGCTCGTCGCGCAGCCAGGCGCCGGTTGCGGCGCTGTTCATCGACGTCGACAACTTCAAGACGATCAACGACACGCTCGGCCACGGCATCGGCGACGAGCTCCTGCGCGCCGTCGCCGCGCGCCTGGAAAGCGTGGTGCGCCAGGTGGATGCGCTCGGACGTCTCGGCGGCGACGAGTTCGTGGTGATCGCCGAGGAGCTCTCGCTGGCCGCCGGGCCCGAGCTCGTGGCCGAGCGCCTGATCGATGCGCTCAAGCACCCATTTCGCCTCGGCGTCGACGGCGAGCTGCGCGTCACCGTCACCGCCAGCATTGGCATCGCGGCGGGGTTTCGCGCCTCGGCCGACGAGCTGCTGCGCGACGCCGACATCGCCATGTACCGGGCGAAGTGGGACGGCAAGAACCGCTATGCCGTGTTCGAGGACGGCATGCAGGACACCGTGCAAAGCCGCATGGAGCTCGACATGGACCTACGCGACGCGCTCGAGAAGGGCGAGTTCTTCCTCGCCTACCAGCCCACGTTCGCGCTCAGCGACATGACGCCCACCGGCGTGGAGGCGCTGTTGCGCTGGCGCCACCCCACGCGCGGGGTGGTCCAGCCGGACGCCTTCATCCCGTTGCTGGAGGAGACGGGAATGATCACCGAGGTCGGCAGCTGGGTGCTGCGCGAGGCGTGTCGCCAGGCCTCCGCATGGCGGTGGGCGGGCTACCCGATCGCGATCGCCGTCAACGTGTCCGCGCGCCAGCTCGACACCGACGAGCTGCTCGGCGACATCGAGCGCGCGCTCACCGCCAGCGGGCTGGATGCAGCAGCGCTGACGATCGAGATCACCGAGACCACGCTGATGCGCAACATCGATGAGACGGTGCGGCGGCTGGATCAGATCAAGGGGCTCGGCGTGCGCATCGCGATCGACGACTTCGGCACCGGCTACTCCTCGCTGGCGCACCTGCAGCAGTTTCCCGTCGACGCGCTGAAGATCGACCGCTCGTTCATCTCCGGGCTGCGCGACAACAAGGAGGGCGAGACGTTCATCCGCACCTTGGTGCAACTCGGCAAGGCGCTCTCGATCGAGACGTTCGCCGAGGGCATCGAGCAGCAGCAGGAGCTGGCGCTGCTCAAGGACGAGGCGTGCGATCACGGGCAGGGGTTCCTGTTCGCGCGTCCGCTCGACCCGCAGGCCGTGGAAGCGTTCTTCCAGCGCAGCTTCCACGCGGCCACGACCGGCGCGCCAGCCACCCCCAGGATGGCCTGAAAGCTCTGCGCGTGGACGGCATGCAACGGCTGTCCACCCCGCTAATGCATTCGCCGGCCGCTGCCGATGAGGGCCTCGTGACCATCTTCGCCCGCCCGACCACGCCATCCCGGCGCGGCGTCTCGACGAAGGCTGCGATCTGCTCCGCGGCCGTCCGGCGCCTGGTCCTCGCAGCAGGGCTGCTGACGGCGTGCGCCGCGGCTGCCCTCACGCAGGCACCGAGCGCGGGGGCGGTCGTGGTGAGCGAAAACGTCCTCACTCCGGTCGGGCTCCAACCGCGGATCCAGGCCCGCTATGGCCTCGAGGGCGCCTTCGAAAACGCTTCACTGTCCCCCGTCAACTACCTCAAGGGCCCCGAGCCAGGCAAATACGCAAACCCCGAAGGCAATCCGGTGGTCCACGGCAGCAACACGTGGATCATCTTCTGGGACCCGAAAGAAGAGTTCTACCACGGCGACTGGCAGCACCTGATCGAAACCTACATGTCGAACGCCGCCACCGCCAGCGGCTCGCTGAACACCGTATTCAGCCTCGACGCGCAGTACACCGATCACTCCGACCAGCCGGCTACCTACAGACAGGTCTACCGCGGCGGCGCTGAAGACACCGTCCCGTACCCGCAATCCGGATGCGAAGACCCCCAGCCGCTGCCGCCGAACCTGATCAAAACGGGTCGCGTTCCGCCAACCACGTGCCTGACGAGCGTGCAGGTCGCCAACCAGCTGGAAAGCTTCATCAAGGCGCACAACCTGCCGACGGGCATGAGCAACATCTACTACCTGCTCACCCCTCCTGGCGTGACCGTCTGCCTCGACTCAGGCGGCCCCAGTGGGCATTGCTCGGATTACCAGTGGGAAGGCACCGGGCCGGTCCCGTGGTACATCGAAGAAACCGAAAGCTACCGCAACAGCTTCTGCAGCTATCACGGGGACATCAACCCCGACGGCCCCTCGGGAGGGTCCGGCACGATCCTCTACGGGGTCATCCCGTGGAGCGCCGGCACCTACAAGGATCCAGACTACTTCCCGGTATATGAGAAATTCGGCGGATCCGAAGTGCTGGTCAGCACCCAGTACCCCGGCTGGGAATGCCAGGACGGCGGCTGGGAATCCAGCAAAAAAGGTGAGCTGTACGAGAAAGAACGTACCCTCAGCGCAAAAGAAAAAACGGAATTCGAAGCGAAGAACGAAAAAGAAAAAGCGGAAGAGCTGGAAGCCAAGACGCTGGAAGGGCCGCACGAGCAGGAGCCCAACCAGCAGCCGTGCCCGACCGAGGACGGCGGCTGCGACTACGGGCTCGCCGACCTGATCGTCAACCAGATCAGCGTCGAGCAGCAGAACATCGTCACCGACCCGCTGCTCACCTCGTGGAAGGATCCGAACGGCTATGAGGACACTGACGAGTGCCGCTTCTTCTTCGGACCGCCCCTCGGCGGCTCGGGCACGGCAAACCCGGAAACCGACGCGGGCACGCTCTACAACCAGGAGCTCAACGGCGGCCTCTACTACTTGAACAACGCATTCAATCTCGCGGGGGAGCTGCTCAACTTCCCCGGGATAGCGTGCCTGCACGATACGGCGCTGGCCCCTGAATTCACGGCTCCAAGCCCGGTGAACACAGGTGAAGTCGTGGCCTTCAACGGCATGGGGTCAGACATCACGCTGAACGCCGGGATCAACTACTCGCCGAGTGGATCGCCGCAGGCCAACTACGCGACCTACACGTGGAACTTCGGCGACGGCACGCCCACCGTCACCGGGTGGGCGCCTGGAACCCCGCCCTGCAGCGAAGAAGGCTCGCGCTACGTCAACCCCTGCGCGGGCAGCGTCTTTCACAGCTACGAATACGGCGGCAGCTACGAAGTCACGCTGAGCGTGCGCGACGTGGCAGGCGACATCGCCAGCGTCACGCACATCGTCAACGTCTCCGGTCCGTCGCGGCCCGGCTCCGGCAGCACGGGCGGCGCCGGCTCCGGCTCCGGCGCCGGAGCCACCGCGCACCCCGGCCTGCCGACGCCCCTCGCCGCCGCGGTGATCGTGCCGCAGAGCCTGCGCACGGCGCTGCGCAAGGGCCTCGCGGTCAGCTACTCGGTCAACGAGCAGGTGGCGGGGCACTTCGAAGTGCTGCTCGGCCGCGCGCTCGCACGCAAGCTGCACATCAGCGGCACACCGGCCACCGGGCTGGCCGCCGGTGTCCCGCCGGAGCTCGTGATCGCGAAAGCGATCCTCGTGACGACCAAGGGTGGGCGCAGCGTGGTGCACATCGACTTCTCCAAGCGCACCGCCGCGCGCCTCACCCACACGCACAAGCTTCCCTTGATGCTGCGGCTGGTGGTGCGCAACGCAGCCGCCGTCTCGGCGACGGCGCTGGCCAGCGCCACGCTCAGCGGCTGACGGGCTTCAGCTCGCTACAGGCCGGGCCAGTGACGCACCACGTAGCCTTCGTTGTCCGTCGGCTGCACCTGCCAGCGTGAGGCGAACTCGCCACTGCGCCCCGCGGTGTCGTAGAGGATGCCGTCGACATACATGTAGGTGTGCCCGGCGTTGGCGTACACGGTGATGTACCTGCCCGGCCCAGGCACGCCCCAGCTCTCCAGCTGGCCGGAGGTCTCCGGCGCGCTCAGCAGGCCGCCGGCTGCCAGCGCATAGCTGACCGACCCCGAGCAGTCGTACGCGTTGTCCACGAACGACGCATGCCCGCCGCCATACACGTACGGGAAGTCCGCGATCTCGTTGGCGCCGGCGATCACCTTCTGCACGACTTCGGGGACGTTGCTGGGGATCGGGATCGTGCCGTTGCCGCCGATCGACTCGCCACCTGGGACCGGCGTGAGGTCGAGCTCGTGCGTCTGGCGTTCGCTGCGCTGCACCGCCTGCATCTCGCGCAGCTCGCTGCGGATTTCAGCGTTCGACGGCGCGCCGGCGGCGACGATCGATTCGCTCGCCTTCGTCGGCGTCGCAGCACTCGCGTGCCTGACCGACGCCGGGGCCGGATAGCTCTCCGCTTCCAGCGGGTCGGCGACCTCCTTGGCAGTCCCCGCGGCGCTGGCGGCGGCCGTGTGCACGGCCACCGCGCCGGGCGCGGGGTCGACGTCCTTGGTGCTGGCCTGCGCGGCGGCCGTGCCCGACTTGGCACCCGCGCCGACGGTCGCTTCGCCGCATCCAGCCAACGTGGCAACGGCCACCAGGCAGCCGAACGCCCCCGTTGCCCTGGCAGCAAGACTCATCGCCTTCTAGGCTAGCGACGATGTCCGCCGGAGGTGGTCGCTACCCTGATGCGATGCGCGAGGACGCCACCGCCGTCGAGCTCCGGCCCCACGCACGGTTGCTGCACGGCATGCGCCGGCCCGCCAACTGGCTGCAGCTGGTGCGCTTCGGCATCGTCGGGGGCGCGGGATTCGTCGTGAACCTGGCGGTCTACACGGTGCTCGTACACCCCGCCGGCGTCGACTTCCGCGCCGCCTCCGTGGCCGCGTGGCTGGTGGCGGTGGCCAACAACTTCGTGCTCAACCGCCACTGGACCTTCGAAGCACGCGGAGGTCTCGCACGCTTTCAGGCGCCGCGCTTCCTCGTCGTCAGTCTCGTCGCCGAGGGATTCAGCCTGCTGCTGCTGACGCTGTTCGTGCAGGACGCCGGCATTGACAAGGTGGCGGCGCAGGCGATGGCGGTGCTCGCCTCGATGCCGCTCAACTTCCTCGGAAACAAGCTCTGGAGCTTCCGCTGAAGCGCCTCGGCCGCCCGCTCCCTTGAGCGGCCTCGCGTGCGACTTGGCCGCGAGCCAGCGCCATGTATCGCTACCTATACTCTGACTTCCCCCCTCCCGGAGGATCTTCGTGCAGGAGATGGTGATCTACGGCGTCAGCTTCGACATGGTCGGCAAGCAGCCGATCGTGCTTCTGAAGACCGTTGACGGCAACAAGTTCCTGCCAATCTGGATCGGGCACCCGGAGGCGGCGTCGATCCTGATGAAGCTGCAAGGGGCCGGCACGCCGCGGCCCATGACGCACGATCTGCTGTGCGACATTCTCGGCGAGCTCGACGTCAAATGCACGCAGGTGTCCGTCACCGAGCTGCGCGAGAACACGTTCTTCGCCTCCATCACCCTCAGCGTCAACGGGCGCGAGCTGGAGATCGACTCGCGACCCAGCGACGCGATCGCGCTGGCCGTGCGCTCCGGCGCGCCCATCTTCGCCGCCGAGGAGGTCATCTCCGAGTCGGCCATCGAGTTCGAGCACGACGTCGAGGAGTCCGAGGACGTCGTCGAGAAGTTCAAGGAGTTTCTAGACCAAGTCTCCCCTGAGGACTTTGCGGCAGGCGACTCCTGAGCGGCGCTCCTAGCGCGTGAACGCGCTTTGGAGGATGCGCTCGATCAGCTCGTCGAAGCCGATGCCGGCGGCGTCGGCGGCCAGCGGCAGCAGGCTGGTTTCGGTCAGGCCGGGCACGACGTTCGCCTCGAGCACCCACAGCTCGCCGGTGTCGTGCTCGAGCATCAGGTCCACGCGCGCGAAACCGTGGCAGCCGAGCAGCGCATACGCTTTCAGCGCCAGGTCCTGCGCTCGCTCGGTAGTGGCCGCCGGCAGCTCCGCGGGGCACACGAACGTGGTCATGCCGATCTCATAGCGAGACTCGTAGTTGTAGAACTCCTCTTCGCGCGGGATCGCCTCCACGACCGGCAGCGCCACCGGGGCGCTCGCCGGCGCCTGCCCGTCCGAGGCCTGTGCGTCGAGCACCGACACCGCCAGGTCGCGCCCGCGCACGTAGCGCTCGAGCAGCACCTTGCGGTCGTAGGAGAGCGCCCCCACGATCGCGCCCGGGAGCTCCTCGCTCGCGCGGGCGAACTTGATGCCCAGCGCGGACCCCTGGCTGGCGGGCTTGACAACCATGGGAAAGCCGATGCCGCGCTCGAGCCCTGGGAGCGCCGCGGCGACCCCCAGGTCTTTGATCGCACTCTCCTTGAACGCCGCGAAGTCGGGCGTCGGGATGCCCGCCTCGCGCAGCGTGTACTTCGCCAGCGCCTTGTCGGTGCAGCGCATGCATGCCGCCGGCCCTGACCCCGTGTAGGGGACGCCGATCGCCTCCAGCAGCCCCTGCACCGTGCCGTCCTCGCCGTCGCTGCCGTGCAAGGCCACGAACGCCGCGTCCGGCCCGCTGTCCAGCAGCTGCGTCACGAGCTCCGGCCCCACGTCGATCGCCGCCACCTCGTGACCAAGCGCCCGCAGCGCGCTCTGCGCCCGTGCGCCCGAGCGCAGCGACACCGTGCGCTCGAGCGAGCCCCCGCCCTGGAGCACGGCGACCCGCTTGCCCGTCCGCTCGCCCATGCCCACAACGGGGGTGCGCCCCTCAGGGTGTCCGCCCGCGGGGAGGCTCATCGATCGCGCCGGCGGCGCGGCGCAGGCGGGTTGGCACCCGGCAGGCGAGGCAGCTCGATGACGTCAGCCAGCTCCGCGTCCCCGCTGCCCGGCGCGGCCGGCTGCGCCGCCTTCGCGCTCTCGCTCGCCGGGGTGTCCGCGTGCGCGTGGTCGGCTCCCGTGAGCGCGCCCAGCAGGCTCGTGTCCGGGGCGATCGCCCTGGCGATCCGCCGCACACCCTCACGGATCTCAGCGTCACAGGAGCCGGCGAAGTTCAGGCGCATCGAGGCCGAGCCGCTACGCCCGTCCACGTAGGCGGCGCGTCCGGGCACAAACGCCACCCCCTGGCTGCGCGCGAGCAGGTCGGTCGTGTCCACGCCGCCTTCGAGCGTCGCCCACACGAACAGGCCGCCTTCCGGCGTCGTCCAGCGCGCGCGGCCGCCCAGGTGCTCGCCCAGCGCCTCGAACATCACATCCCTGCGCGCTCGGTACACGTCCTTGAGCCTTTGCACGTAGTCGAGCCACGCCGGCTGACCGCGCGCATCGCGCTCGGCGAAATACTCGGCCACGAACGTCTGCGTGACCGACGAGGTGCACAGGTCGGCGCCCTGCTTGCCGAGGTTCAGCTTCTCCAACACCGGGTGCGGTGCCACCGCCCAGCCCAGACGCACGCCCGGCGAGAGGATCTTCGAGAACGTCCCCAGGTAGATGACCATGTCCGCGGCACCGCCGCGCCCCGCAGCCTGGGCGTCGAGCGAGTACAGCGTGGGCAACGGCTCACCCTCGTAGCGCAGTAGGCCGTACGGGTTGTCCTCGAGCACCAACAGCTCGCGCTCGCGCGCCACCTCCACGAGCCGCCGCCGGCGGGCCAGCGACATCGTCACGCCGCCGGGGTTTTGGAAGTTGGGGATCACGTAGATGAACTTCGGTCGCCGACCCTGCGCCTGCAGGCGATCCAACGTCTGCTCCAGCACGTCGATCGGCATCCCGTCGGCATCGATCTCGATCTGCTCCACCTCCGCCTGGTAGGCGGTGAAGGTCGGTACGGCCCCAGGGTAGGTGGGGGCCTCGGCGACGATCACGTCGCCGGGGTCGATCAACGCCTTGCACACCAGGTCGATCACCTGCTGGCCGCCGGTGGTCACGATCACTTCCGCGGGGTCCACGAACGTCTGCTCGGCGGCCATCACTTCGACGATGCACTGCACCGTCGAAGCCATCCCTTCCGTCGGGCCGTACTGGAGCGCGCGCGCCGTCGAGTCCGCGGCGACCTGCGCCATCAGCTTCGCGTACAGCTCCGGCGGGAACGTGCTCGTATCGGGCAGCCCACCGGCCAGCGAGATCACGTCGGGGCGCTCGGTCAGCGCCATCATCTCGCGCATCGCCGAGCTCTTCATCCCCAGCGTGCGCGCCGCGAACAGCGCCTCGTAGCGCGCCAACTCGTGCGCGGCTGCGCGCCCGCGTCGTCTATCGTCCATGCCCGCCTGCCTGCTCGTCCCCCCGGAGGCAAGATCCTCGCGGAGGGAGGGTGCCCTTTAGGGTGCGCATGAGCGCACGGTAGCGCACCCGTTGCGCGCATTTCGCATGAACGGCATCGTCTTCTACATCGGTCTCGGCGCCGGGCTCGCAGCCGCCTGCGGGCTGCGGCCGTTCCTGCCAGCCCTGCTCGCCGGCGCGCTCGCCTCCGCGAAGGTGCTCGGCGTGAGCTTCGCCGTGCACTCCTTTCACTTCCTGCAGGCCGACTGGTGGCTGCTCGCGGCGACCATCGCGCTGGTGCTCTCCTACGCGCTGCAGATCCTGCTCAGGCTCGCGCCCACGATCGACCCCTCCGAGCGTGGACGCTCAGTCGACCCGCTCAGCGCCTCGCTCGCAGGGCTCGGGCTGGGCGCGGGCGCCGTGCTGTTCGCCGGGACGCTCGCCGCGCACCACGACGCCTGGTGGCCGGGGCTCGTCGGTGGCTTCTTCCTCGCCGGGCTCGCCCAGCGCGCCGCGTGGCCGGTGATCGTCCGCGCGCGCACGCGCCTGCCCGACCGCGGCGCGCGCGAAGCGCTGACCGTGTATCTCGATGCCTGCGCGCTGCTGCTCGCAGTGCTCGTCGCCGTGCTGCATCCGCTTGGCTACGTAGCCGTCGCGGGGCTCGCGTGGTTTGCGTGGCGCGGACGCGCGCGGGGCGATGAAAAGTACGCGGGGCTGCGCATCCTGCGCCGCTGAGAGTGCCCCGCCCGTGAGCTCCTCCCCGTCGCCGCATCGTCCCCGCAGGGGGAAGCTCGTCCTGTGCGTGATCGACGCGATGGCACCGGCGATGCTCGAGCAGGCGATCGCGGCCGGTGGCGCGCCCGTGCTCGAGCGCCTGCTCGCCGGCGGCCGCTACGTGCCGGCGTGCGTGGCCGCGTTTCCCTCCGTGACGCCCGTGTGTGCCGCGTCGATCGTCACCGGCGTGCGCCAGGACGCGCACGCGATCCCCGGCATGAACTGGTTTCACCGCGAGGAGCGCCGCTACGTGGAGTACGGCTCGAGCTTCCGCGCCTCGCAGCGCTTCGGCCTCGGACGCCAGCTGACCGATCTCGTCTACAACATGAACGGCGCGCACCTGTCGGCGGCCACGCCCACGTTGTTCGAGACGCTCGACGACGCCGCTGCGCGCACCGCCGGCACCACCTATCTGATGTATCGCGGGCGCTACCGGCACGAGCCCCAGCGGGACACCACGCTCACGCGGATCGCCGCCGCATTCATGCGCCACGCGGTGATGGGCCCGCGCGAGCTGTTCTACGCCGACGTGTTCGCCTCGCGCCAAACCGGCTGCCGTTCCAATCTCGGCATGCCCGGCGTGCGCGACCGCCACTCGGGCTGCGTGTCCGCCTATCTGGTCGAGCACGACCTGTTCGACTTCCTGCTGCTGTCGCTGCCCGACAACGACTGGTATTCGCACAAGCGCGGCGTGGAGGGGCAGGTCCACTCCATCGGCCAGGCCGACCTGCAGCTAGCGCGCGTGATGAACGCGGCCGGCGGCGTGGAGGAGTTCTTGGCCGAGCACGCCGTGATCGTCATGGCCGACCACTCGCAGGTGCCCGTGAGCGCGTCCATCGCCCTCCAGGACGAGCTCGCCGAGCTAGGCGTGCTCGCGCCCCCGCGTCCCGCACCTCGCGCGGGGCGCTCCGGCGAGGGCGCGAGCGCCGATGACGCGCGCATCGCCGTCTGCCCGTCGCAGCGCGCCGCGATGGTGTACGCCCTGCACGACTCAGAACGCGACGCCATGCGCGCGTCGGTGGTCGCGCGCGCGCTGTCCATCGCGGGCGTCGACCTGGTGATGTGGCTCGAGCGCGACGCGCACGACGCGCCGCGCGAGGGCGTCATCGCCAGCCCCGAGCGCGGCGAGCTGCGCTTCGCGCCCGGCGGGCCGCTGCTCGACGTGCGCGCGCGTCCGTGGAGCGTCGAGGGCGAGCTCGGCGTGCTCGCCGCCGCCGTCGAGGGCGAGCGCCTGCTGAGCGGCGCCTACCCCGACGCGCTGGCACGCGTGTGGGCGGCGCTCACGTGCCCCAACTGCGGCGACGTGCTGCTGTCGGCGGCCGACGGCTTCGAGTTCATCGACTGGGGCCGCCAAGCGCACGTCGGCGGCGGCAGCCACGGCTCGCTGCACGCCAGCGACTCGCTCGGCGCGCTCGTGCTGCACGGCGTCGAGCTGGGCGGGCACGCGTCGTCCCCCGCGGGGGAGCCGGCGCAGTGGGCGATTCACGACGTCGCCTCCGTCGTGCTGCGCCACTTCGGGCTTCCGCCACCGGGAGCATGCGACAACGCGCGCTGAGCGCGCGTTACCCTCGCCTGCATGCGCGTTCTCAGCGCAACCATCGCGGCGCTCGCGGCGGCAGCCTGCCTGTTTGGCGCCGGCGCCCAGGCGGCGCTCGCGCACGCCACCAAGACCACCACCTCCACGAGCTCCACCAGCTCCGAAACGCCGATTCCGGTCGCGCGCTCGACGGTGCCGCCGGCCGGGCACAGGCTGTCCTCCGATCAGGTGCTGGCGATCGCCGCGCGCCTGCCCAAGATGCGCGCGCTCGCCCACGAATACCGCGGCTCGTTCGCCGACCCGTACCTGAAGGGCGGCTTTCAGTGGCAGGTCAGCTACTTCACCAAGAACGGCAAGAAGGAGATCGGGCTGGTCGTCATCGACGATCTGTCGAAGCGCGTCACCGAACAGTGGACGGGCTTCCAGGTCGCGTGGTCGATGGCGCGCGGCTACCCCGGCGCGTTCGGCAGGCACGTCAACGCGCTGTACGTGTGGCTGCCGCTGTGCGTGCTGTTCTTCGCGCCGTTCTTCGACTTCCGCCGTCCGCTGCAGCTCCTGCACCTCGACCTGCTGGTCCTGCTGTCGTTCTCCGTCTCGCTCGCGTTCTTCAACCACGCGCACATCTACGCGTCCGTCCCGCTCGCCTACCCGCCGCTGCTGTACCTGCTCGCACGCATGCTCGCGCTGCTGCGCATGCCCTTCGGGGTGCGCGGATCGGGCCGCCGGCGGCGCCCACCGCCACCGCGCCTGCTCGTCCCCGTCCCCTGGCTCGCGCTGGGGATCGTCTTCTTGGTCGGCTTCCGCGTAGCGCTCAACGTCACCGACTCGAACGTCATCGACGTCGGCTACGCGGGCGTGATCGGCGCCAGCAAGATCGTCCACGACGAAGCGCTGTACGGCCACTTCCCGTCGGACAACGAACACGGCGACACCTACGGCCCGGTCAACTACGAGGTGTACGTGCCCTTCGAGCAGCTCTTCGGCTGGAGTGGCACGTGGGATGACCTCCCCGCCGCGCACGCCGCGGCGATCTTCTTCGACCTGCTCGCCCTCGCGCTCATGTTCCTGCTCGGGCTGCGCCTGCGCGGCCCCACGCTCGGCGTGATGCTCGCCTACGCATGGGCGTCCTACCCGTTCACGCTGTTCACGCTCGAGAGCAACTCCAACGACTCGCTCGTCGCCGTGCTCGTGCTGGCTGCGCTCCTGCTCGCCAGCTACCGCCCGGCGCTTGCGGCTGCCGGGCGCGGCGCGCTCAGCGCGCTGGCGGGCCTTGCCAAGCTCGCTCCGCTCGCGCTCGCGCCGCTGCTCGCCACGCACGGCCTGCAGGGACGCTCCCGCGCGCAGCGCGCCGCACTGCTCGCGCTGTTCACGCTCGCGTTCGCAGCCACCGCCGCGCTCGTCTGCATCCCCGCCCTCGACCACAACTCCCTGCACGAAGTCTACGAGCGCACGCTCGTCTACCAGTCCAACCGCGGATCGCCCTTCTCGGTGTGGGGCCTGTACGGGCTGCACGGCCCCGAGCAGGCGGTCGAGCTGCTGGCGGTCCTGCTTGCCATCGCGCTCGCGTTCCTACCCCGCCGCGGCGACCTCGTCGGCCTCGCCGCCGCGTGCGCCGTCGTGCTGATCGCCGAGCAACTCGGGATCGAACACTGGTTCTACCTGTACATCCCGTGGTTCTTCCCGCCGGTGATGCTCGCGCTGTTCGGAGCGCTCACCGACCCTCTGCCTGGGCCGCCACCTGCGGTCGCGCCATCAACACCTGCTCGATCGCGTCAGCCCGCCGCGGCGCTGAGCAGCTGATCAGCACGCCCATCAGCCACGGATCCTCTTCGGAGGTCTCAAAGCGCACCGGCATCTGCGTGAGCAAGGACTCGATCGCCTGCTCGCGCTTGACGCCGATCACGCCGCCGCGCGGCCCGGTCATGCCCACGTCGGTGATGTAAGCGGTGCCTCCCGGAAGGATTCGCGCATCCGCGGTCGGCACGTGCGTGTGCGTACCCACCACCGCCGTCACCCGACCGTCCAGATGCCAGCCCATCGCCACCTTCTCGGAGGTCGCCTCCGCGTGCATGTCCACGAGCACGTGCTCTGCCTCGGCGACTTCGCCCAGCGCCACCTCGACCTCCGTGAACGCCGAGCGGCCCGCACGCAGGTACAGGTTGCCGCTGAGGTTGACGACGCCGAGACGCACGCCGTCGCGCTCGACCACGCACGCACCCCGGCCCGGCTGGCTGCGCAGGAAGTTCGCCGGGCGCAGAATCCGCTCGTTGCGCTCCAGGTACTCGTAGACCTCGCGGCGATGGTAGGTGTGGTTGCCCAACGTGATCACGTCCACGCCCGCCGCGAACATCTGCTCGGCGATCTTCGGCGTGATCCCCAGCCCCCCCGCCGCGTTCTCGCCGTTGACGACCACGAACGTCGGCGCGTAGCGCGCGCGCAGGACCGGCAGGCAGTCCAGCAGCGTGCGCCGCCCCAGCCCGCCGACGACGTCGCCCACGAACAGGATGCGCGCCTGACCCTCAGCCATACTCTGGGAATGGTGAGATGCAGGTGAGGGGCGTCTCCGCGGAGCACGGTGCAGCGTCCCCGCACGAGGACGCCAAAGAGCCGGCGCAGCCGCCGCGCGAGCACGAGCAGGAGCTCGCCCCGCCAGACGGCGCTCCAGCTCCGCCGCCGCCACGCACGGTCGTGCCGCGCTGGGTGCAGCTGGTGCTGCTGCCGCTGAGCGTGCTCGCGCTGTACGCGCTCGCCAAAGCCGCCGGCAAAGTGCTTGTGATCTTCATCGTCGCTGCGCTCATCGCGCTGATCCTCAACCCGGCCGTAGCGTTCATCCAGCGTCGGCGCATCCCGCGCGGCCTGGCCGTGCTGGCCGTGTACATAGCGTTCTTCCTCATCCTCACCGGCATCGGCCTGTTGCTCGCCAACCCTATCTCCAACCAGGTGGAAGCGTTCAGCCACAGCCTGCCGCACCTCGTCGCAGAAGCCAACAAAACCCTCCTCAACCTGCAGCGCTCGCTCAACCGCCACGGCGTCCACGTGCACTTCATCAAGCAGGGCGAGACGGCTTTGGAGACCTTCAAGGACAAGCTCGTCAAGGCCTCCAGCACGATCGTCTCCCACGCCGGCAGCGTGCTCAGCGAAGCCGTCAGCGCGGGCTTCGACGTGATCCTCACGTTCGTGCTGTCCGTGTACATGCTCCTCTACGGCCAGCGCATCGGCGCGCTGATCCGCCGCTGCATGCCCGACGGCGACGGCACGCCGGCCGACGACTACCCCACGCTCGTACAGCACGCGGTCGCCCGCTACGTCGGCGGCCAGCTGCTGTTCAGCGTGGTCATGGGCGCCACCACCGGCCTCGCGCTGTATCTGGTCGGCGTGCTCGGGATCTTCCCCGACGGGCGCAAATACGCGATCGTGTTCGGCGTCATCTACGGCATCGCCGAGCTCGTCCCCTACGTCGGCCCGATCATCGGCGCGCTGCCGGCGGTAATCGTCGCGTTGTTCACCGACCCCATCTCCGCCCTGTGGGTGACGCTCGTGTTCGTCGGCCTGCAGCAGCTCGAGGGCCACATCGTCGCGCCGCAGATCTTCGGTCACACGCTGCGGATCAACCCGCTGCTGGTGATCTTCGCGCTGCTGCTCGGCCTGCAGCTGCACGGGATCATCGGCGCGCTCATCGCCCTGCCGATCCTGGCGGTGCTGCGCGAGACCGCCGTCTACCTGAGCCGGCATCTCGTGCTCGAATCCTGGAAGCGCAGCGACAACCCGCTGCTGTGAGCACCGTCCTCGGCGTCCACGCGCTATCCAAGCGCTACGGAGGCGGGCGCGCGCACGCCGCCCGCCAGGCGCTCGACGGGGTGAGCTTCTCGCTCGCCGCCGGCGAACTGGTCGCGCTCGTCGGTCCCAACGGCGCCGGCAAGACAACCCTGCTGTCGATCCTCGCCGGGGTGCAGGCTTCGAGCGCCGGCAGCGTCGTGCGTGCCAGCGCCCAAGCGACGGAGAACGAGCCAACCGCGCGCGGCTCGTGGGCCGTCGGCTGGGTGCCACAGACCCCCGCGCTGTACTCCAAGCTCTCGGCCGCCGAGAACCTCGAGCTGTTCGCGCGCCTGGAGCGCCTGCCCGATCCGCGCGCGGCCGCCGCGCGCATGCTCGAGCAGACGGGCCTGCGCGCCCGCGCGCGCGAGCCCGTGTCCCGCCTCTCCGGCGGCAACCGCCAGCGCGTGAACGTGGCGCTCGGGCTGATCGCCGACCCGCCCGTGCTGGCGCTCGACGAGCCCTCGTCGGCGCTTGACCCCTCCCAGCGCGAGCGCCTGTGGCAGTTCATCGTCGCGCGCGTCGCCGCCGGCACCACGGTGCTGTTCTCCACGCACAACGTCAGCGAGGCGCAGCGCTACGCCACCCGCGTGCTCGTGCTCAGCGGCGGGCTGCTGCTGTTCGACGGGACGCCCGCGGCGTTGCTCGCATCGTCTGCGGAGGGCGAGCTCCGCGGGCAGGAGGCGCGCGGCGATCTCGAGCGGGCGCTCGTGAGCTTCCTGGCCACACGCGCAGCCGCCGGGGGCGCGCCGTGAGGTGGCTGCTCGCCAAGGACCTGCTGATCCTCGGCCGCTCGCGCCTGCTGCTCGCCGTGCTGATCGTCTACCCGGTGCTGATCGCGCTGCTGCTCGGCTTTGCCCTCTCCCGCGGCCCCTCGCGTCCGCGCGTGGCGATCGTCGACGAAACGACAGCGGGGGAAACGCTCACGCTCGGCACGCGCCGGGTGCCCGTCGGGGCGTATGTGCGCCAGCTGCTCGACGAGGTCCAGTCCCAGCGCGTCTCCTCGCGCGCGCAGGCGATCGAACAGGTCGACTCAGGCGCCGTCCTCGCCGCCGTGGTGCTGCCGGCGGGGCTGGCCGCGCGGTTGTCGTCGAACGAGAGCCAGGCGCAGCTGGAAGTGCTCTACAACGGCAACGCGCTCGAGCAGTCCCTTGCGCGCTCGACGATCGAATCCGCGCTCGCCCAGGCCAACCTCAACTTCTCCGCGCAGATCCAGACGGCCGCCAGGAAGGTGATCGCGACGCTGCTCAGCGGCGGCAAGCTGTCGAGCTTCAGCGGTGAGCAGCTCCCCGGCCTGGAAAGCATCCCCACGACGCTCGGCGCCATCGCCAGCCGCCAGCCGCCGGGCGCAACGCGCAGGCAGCTCGAACAGATCGGCGCGTTCGCCGGCTTTGCCGCCCAGAACCTGACGCTCGCCAGCCGCGTGCTCGCCACCATCGGCCAGCCGATCCGCATCAACAGCGTGCTGCTGCACGGCCGGCGCACGCCGCTGGACGACTTCGCGGTGGTGGTCGCCGTCAGCCTGTCGATGATGCTGCTGTGCGTGCTGCTCGCCGCCGGTGGCGTCGCGCTGGAGCGCGAAGAGCACACGCTCGCACGGCTGCTGCGCGGGCGCAGGGCAGACCGTGACGGTGGCGGCGCCGACGCCGCGGGCGCCGCGCTGATCACGCGCGAGGGCCTGCTCGCCGAGAAGACGCTGCTGGCCGGCGCGAGCGCTTTCGTGATCGCCTTCGCGATGCTCGCCGGGATCGGCGCGTTCGTCGCGCTCGACTGGAGCCGCGTCGCACTGTGGCTGCTCGCGCTCGCCTTCGGCGCGCTCGCGCTCAGTGCGCTCGGCGTCGCCATCGGCGCGCTCGCGCGCGAGGTCCGTGCGGCGTCGCTGCTCGCGCTCTTGACCACGCTTCCGCTCGCCTTCCTCGCGCTCGTCCCCAGCGCCTCGGTGTCCGGAGGCCTCGACGCGGTGATCACCGCCGTCTCCTTCGTGTTTCCCTTCAAGGCGGCGCTCGAGGCGCTCGACACGGCCGTCAACGGGTCCTCGCCCGCGATCGGGCTCTCGCTGGCGCACCTCGCGCTGCTGACCGTGGCGTTCGGGGCACTCGCCCGGCTGGGGCTGAGGACAGCCGAGTAGCGGCGCGCGGCGGGGCTCCAGCGGCGCGCGGCATCGCAGGCCGCTCGCCTCGGCGATTGTCTGCGGGTATCCTCGGTGACGATGGCCTTCCCACAGACGCGCATGCGCAGGCTGCGGGCCACCGCCGGCCTGCGCGGCCTCGTGCGCGAGACCGACCTACGCGCCGGGCAGCTCGTGCTGCCGCTGTTCGTCGCCGAGGCCGCCCACGGCGATGACGGAGGGCGACGCGAGCCGATCGCCGCCATGCCCGGCGTCGAGCGACTGTCGCTGGCGGCGGCCGTGGAGGAGGCGCAGGCGGCTGGCGCGCTGGGGATCGCCGCGGTGCTCCTGTTCGGGCTGCCCGCCGAGAAGGACGCGCACGGCTCGGGCGCCTACGACGAGGAGGGCGTCGTGCAGCTCGCCACGCGCGCGATCAAGCAGGCGGTGCCCGACCTGCTCGTGATCGCCGACGTGTGCCTGTGCGAGTACACCGATCACGGACACTGCGGCGTGGTGCGCGAGGACGGCAGCGTGGACAACGACGCCTCGGTGGAGCTGCTGGCGCGCACGGCCGTCTCCCAGGCGCGCGCGGGCGCGGACATCGTCGCGCCTTCGGACATGATGGACGGGCGGGTGCGCGCGATCCGCGAGGAGCTCGACGGCGAGGGCCTCGCCGAGACGCCCATCCTCGCCTACTCCGCCAAGTTCGCCTCCGCCTTCTACGGGCCCTTCCGCGAAGCCGCCGACTCCGCCCCCGCGTTCGGCGATCGGCGCAGCTACCAGCTGGACCCGGCCAACGGACGCGAGGCGGTACGCGAGGCGCTGCTCGACGTGCAGGAGGGGGCGGACATGGTGATGGTCAAGCCCGGGCTCGCCTACGGCGACCTGATCAGCGCGGTCAAGCGCGCCACGCGCCTGCCCGTCGCCGCCTACAACGTCAGCGGCGAGTACGCGATGGTCAAGGCTGCCGCCGCCGCCGGCTACCTCGACGAGCGCGCCACCGTGCTCGAGATCCTCACCTCGCTGCGCCGCGCCGGCGCCGACACGATCATCACCTACCACGCAAAGGACGCCGCCCGATGGCTAGCCGAGCAGAGTTGAGCGAACGCACCGCCGGTGAGCCCGCCACCGGCGTGCCCCTGGCCGAGGTGGCCGACCCCACGGGGGCGCCGGCGCCTGGGCGAGCGGGATTCAAGACCCGCGAGCGCAAGCAAGGGGCCGCGATCCCGCTCGACGAGCTCGACCGCAAGCTGCTCAACCTCATGCAGGGCAGCTTCCCGATCGCGCCGCGTCCCTTCGCGCACGTCGCCTCGCTCGCCGGCGTGGCGCCGGCGGAGGTCATGAGGCGCGTGCAGCGCCTGCTCGACAAGCGCATCGTCCGCCAGATCACGCCGATCTTCGACACGCGCGCGCTCGGCTACTCCTCGATGCTCGTCGCCGCCAAGGTCGACCCCGAGCACCCGCACCGCGCCGCGCAGGTGATCAACGCCCACCCCGGCGTGTCCCACAACTACCTGCGCAACCACGAATTCAACCTGTGGTTCACAATCGCCACCGAGCCCGACTCCGAGCTCGGCCTCGAGGGCACGCTGCAGGTGCTGGCGCGCGAGGCCGGCGCCGAGTCCGTGCGCCAGCTGCCCACGCTGAAGCTGTTCAAGATCCGCATGGACTTGGAGATGGAGGGCGACACCCAGGCGCTCGCCAGCGCCGCCGAGGTCGCCGCGCCGGTCGAGCTCGACCCGCAACCCTACGACGAGCTCGACGTCGCCGTGATCCGCGCGCTGCAGGGCGACATGGCCGTCGTCGAGGAGCCCTATGCCGCGGCCGCGCAGGAGCTCGGCATCGGCCAGCAGCGCCTGCTCGCGCACCTCGCCGGGATGCAGGAGCGCGGCCTGTTGCGCCGCGTGGCCGCCATCCTCTACCACCGCCGCGCCGGCTTCTCCGCCAACGGCATGGGCGTGTGGAAGGTGCCCGACGAGCAGATCCACGCGGTCGGCTGCCAGATGGCCGCGGTGCGCGGCGTCTCGCACTGCTATCAGCGCCCCACCTACGCGGACTGGCCCTACTCGGTGTTCACGATGGCGCACGGACGCTCCAAGGAGGAGTGCGACGCGGTGCTCGACGCGATCGCCGAGCGCACGGGCATCCACGAGCGCGCCACGCTGTACTCCTCCACCGAGTTCAAGAAGGTCCGCCTGTTGTACTTCACCGACGAGTTCAAGCACTGGGAGCGCGCGCACGGCGGCGCCTGAGCGCGCTGCGCGTCGGCTCACGCCATGTCATCGTCCTCGCGCAGCGTGCGCCATCGTATTTGCAACGCGGGCGCGCGAGCTACTTGACCGCCTCGCTCACCGACACACGCTCCGCCGAGCTCTACCGGCGCGCGCTCGAGCTGATCCCCGGCGGGGTGAACTCGCCCGTGCGCGCCATGCGCGCGATCGGGCGCGAGCCGATCTTCATCGCCCGCGGCGACGGCGCGGAAGTGGTGGACGTGGACGGCAACCGCTTCATCGACTACGTCTGCTCATGGGGGCCTTTGATCCACGGCCATGTCCATCCGCGGGTGATCGAGGCGGTCGTGGACGCCGCCGGGCGCGGCACCAGCTTCGGTGCCCCCACCGCCGCCGAGGTGGAGCTCGCCGCGGAGGTGGCCCGCCGGATGCAGGCGGTGGAGATGCTGCGCATGACCTCCTCCGGCACCGAGGCCGCGATGACGGCCATCCGCCTCGCGCGCGCGGCCACCGGACGGGAGAAGATCGTGAAGTTCGCCGGCGCCTACCACGGCCACTGCGACGCGCTGCTCGCGCAGGCCGGCTCAGGGCTCGCCACGCAGGGGCTGCCCACGAGCCCGGGCGTGCCGGCAGCCACCGCGGCGGCGACGATCGTGCTGCCGTGGAACGACCCCGATGCACTGCGTGCCGCGACCGGCCGCCACGCGCTCGCCGCGATCCTCGCCGAGCCGCTGCCGGCCAACATGGGGGTCGTGCCCGCGCGTGACGGATTCCTGTCGCTGCTGCGCGAGCGTGCGGATGAGAACGGGGCGCTGTTGATCCTCGACGAGGTGATCAGCGGCTTTCGCGTGGCGCACGGCGGCGCGCAAGAACTCGCCGGGGTGAACGGCGACCTGGTGGTGCTCGGCAAGGTGCTCGGCGGCGGTCTTCCCGCGGCGGCGCTCGGCGGACGCGCGCAGCTGATGCGCATGCTCGCGCCGGCCGGCGAGGTCTACCAGGCGGGCACGTTGTCCGGCAACCCCATGGCGGTGGCCGCCGGCCTGGCCACGCTCGAGCTGCTCGACGAGACCGCCTACCTGCGTCTGGCGAGCACCACCCAGCAGCTCGCCGACGGCCTGCGCGAGGCTGCCGCGAGCGCCGCTGGCGGCGCCCACCCCGTGCACATCGCCTCCGCACCCGGACTGCTGACCGTGTTCTTCAGCGAGCGCCCCGTCAGGAGCTTCGCGGACGCCCAGGCGTGCGACCTGAACGCCTACGCGAGCTGGTGTCGGGAGCTGCTCGCGCGCGGCATCTATCCACCACCGTCCCAGTTCGAGGCGTGGTTTCCCTCGCTCGCGCATACTGCCGAGCACATCCAACGCACGCTCGACGCCGCGTCCGCCGCGTTCGCTTGTCTGCCCGCGCCGGAGCGCAGCACATGAACGCGCTCGCCAGCCTGCGCGCACTGCTGCAAAGCGAAGGCGGCCTGATGGCCACGCTCCTCACCGCCAACGGCGCCGGTGCCAAGGCGTCGGTGGCTGCGCGCATCGCCGCGAGCGGCCCACGCGCCGCCCGAGCGAGCGCGGAGTACGAGCTGCTGATGGAGGCCATCTACGAGGGCTATCTGCTGCACTACGGCACGCCACGCGTGGTGTGCGTGCCAGAGGCCGACCTCAGCCTGCTCGCCGGCGACGAGCTGTACGCGATCGGGCTCGCGCGCCTGGTGGCGCTCGGCGACACGCTCGCGGTGGCGGAGCTCGCGGACACGATCACGCTCAGCGCGCTCGCCCAGGGCGCCGGCGAGCTGGAGCTCGCCGAGGCCGTGTGGCAGGCGGGCGCGCGTGCCGTCGGCTGGGGCTCCAGCGAGCCCCATGCGCGCGCCAAGGAGCTCGTCGTGCGCGGCGCCCCCGGCGCGATCGAGGCGATGCGCACAAGCACTGAAGCGCTTTCCGCGCCGTCCTGAAACGCGCCTCGGTATTGTTCAGCCTCCCGTGGCAGACCGGCGCTCCAAGCAAACCTCCAAATACACGCTCGACCGCGGCATGCCCGGCGCGTTCGAGGGCGAGACGATCACGCGGCGACGCTTCATGACCGGCACCGCGCACGGCGCCGGCGCGGTCGCCGCGGCCGCCTTCACGCTGCCCGCCCTCGGCTTCGCCCTCGGCCCGATCTTCAAAAGCACGCCGCACCGCTGGGAAGTCGTCGGCACCGTCGACGAGTTCCCGGACAACAACTACGTCCCGGTCGTGCTCACGCTCACCCCCGGCATCGGCAACGCGGGCAAGACCACCGCCTACGTGCGCAAGTTCAACCCGGCGATCGACACCGACCCCTATGACAAAGGCACCCCCTACATCGCGATCTCCGACCGCTGCGCGCACCTCGGCTGTCCCGTGCGCTGGGTGGACGCCTCCGAGCGCTTCGTGTGCCCCTGCCACGGTGGTGTCTACGACCTGCTTGGCCGCCGCGTGAGCGGTCCCCCGGTGCGGCCGCTCGACCGCTTCTACTCACGCGTCACGGGTGAAAACGTGGAACTGGGGCCGCGCTTCAGCGTCAACAGCCTGTTGCGGCGCTTCTCCCCCCGCCTGCCCGGCGAGCCGCTCGACGGCATCGGGCAGTACCTGTACCCGTCGACCCCAGGCGCGAAAAAACTGTAGGACCACGACCCGCCACTGATCCCCTTGCCCAAGCTCCCCGCCCCACCGCTCCCCGCCCCGCTGAAGACGCCGCCGCCGCGCCCCGGCAGCGGCAACGGCAAGGAGGGGCCGCTGGAGGACGCGATGAACGCCGGCATCAGCGTCGTCGACTGGGTCGACGAGCGCACCTCGCTGAGCGGCGCGGCGCGCTGGTTGATGTTCCGCAAGGTGCCCAAGGGCACCAACTGGTTCTACACGCTCGGCTCGGCCACCCTGTTTGCCTTCCTCAACCAGGCCGTCACCGGCGTGTTCCTGGCGATGTACTACCGGCCCGAACCCTCCGGCGGCGCCTACGAATCGATCCGCTACGTCACCAACGACGTGTTCCTGGGCCAGTTCGTGCGCAGCATGCACAAGTGGGGCGCCACGGTGATGGTGGTGCTGGTGTTCTTGCACATGGGCCGCACCTTCTTCTTCGGCGCCTACAAGTACCCGCGCGAGCTCAACTGGGTGATCGGCGTGGTGCTGCTGATCCTGACGATGGCGATGGGCTTCACCGGCTACCTGCTGCCGTTCGACCAGCGCGCCTTCTGGGCGACGACGGTCGGCGTCAACATCAACGGCACCGGGCCGCTGCTCGGCCCGTACCTCAGCGACTTCCTCTACGGCGGCGCCGAATTCAACGCCACCACGCTGTCGCGCTTCTACGCCATCCACATGCTGATCATCCCCGGCCTGATCGTGGCGCTGATCGGCGCGCACCTGTACCTGGTGACCAAGCTCGGCACCACCGCCCCGCCGTGGCAGAAAGCAGAAACGCGCCATGAGCTGCGCGAGACCGAGGTGTAGCGTGACGACGCGCGCAACCGCCGCCCGCGCCCGCCACACAGGGGCCGCGCTGTGAACCAGCGCGAGAAGGAGGAGTACCTCCGCGAGTACTCGGTCCTGAAGGCCCAGGGCAAGCCGTTCTTCCCGTACGCCGTCGCCAAGGACGGCGCGATGGCGTGCGTGGTGATGGCGGTGATCATCGCGATGTCGCTCGTGTTCGGAGACGAGCTCGGGTCCAAGGTCAACGCTGCGTCGACCAGCTACGACGCGCGCCCCGACTGGTACTTCTTCTTCCTCTTCGACGTCCTGCGCATCATCAGGACGCCGAGCATCATCCAGCTCGCGACGATCGGCATCCCCACGCTGTGCATGATCCTGCTGTTCCTGCTGCCGTTCTACGACCGCGGTCCGGAGCGCCGCCCCGAGCGCCGCCCGATCGCCACCACCGCAGGCATCGTGACGATCTGCGCGATGGCCTACCTCACCTACGGGGGCGCGCACGCCGGCACGCCCGATGCGCTCGAATTCGCCACGCCGGCGGCGGTCCGCGAAAACGGTCCCGCGGCGGTCAAGAAATGGAACGAAGGGCGGCTCGCGATCGCGCAGTCCGGCTGCGAGGCCTGTCACACGATCGGCGACAACGGCAACCCCGGCCCCGGCCCCAACCTCACGCACATCGCCTCGCGGTTGCCGCGGGGCGCGATCGCGCGGACGCTCGTGAACCCCACCGCGCCGATGCCGACGTTCAAGAACCTGCCGGCGAAGAAGTTCGAAGCGATCGTCTACTTCCTCTCGTCACTGAAATAGTCCGCGGGCGTGCGCGTGGGCGGACCACCGGACGTCAGCGCGGGCCGCTTGCAGGCTGGCGAAGTTCGCGCGATGTTCGACCGCATCGCCGGGGTCTACGACGTGCTCAACAGCGCCATGACCGCCGGACTGCATCACCGTTGGCGCCGGCGCGCAGCCGAGCTCGCGCGTGTTGGGCCGGGCAGCCGCGTGCTGGACGTCGCCACCGGCACCGGCGATCTGGCGATCGAGCTCGCCCGCCACGTCGCGCCCGGCGGCGAGGTGCTCGGCGCTGACTTCTCCGAGGCGATGCTCGACCGCGCGCGGCGCAAGGCCGCCGCGCTGCGCGTCACCGACGGCGTGCGCCCGCGCTTCGAATGGGCTGACGCGCTCGCGCTCCCCTACCCAGACGACCGCTTCGACGCTGCGACCGTCGGCTTCGGGGTGCGCAACTTCGAGGATCTGGCTGCGGGGCTGGCGGAGATGGTCCGCGTGGTGCGACCCGGAGGTCGCGTGGTGGTGCTCGAGATGACCGCGCCGACGCGCCCGCCGCTGTCGGTGTTCTTCGCGCTGTGGTTCGATCGGGTCGTCCCGCTGCTCGGCCGGCTCACAGGCGCGCTCGCGGTGCTACGTGGCGCTGGCGACACCGCGCGCGGCGGCTCGATCGCGGACGCCTACAGCTACCTGCCGAGCTCGGTCAAGCGCTTCCCAGGGCCGCGCGCGCTCGCCGGCGAGCTCGCGCGCGCGGGCCTCTCGCAGATCAGCTACGTGCTCACGGCCGGTGGCATCGTGGCCATCCACGCCGGCACCGTCGCAGGGGGCGTTGCCGCCGGCACCGCAGCCGAGGGCGGCGGTGGGTCATCATGAGCGCGGTGGGCAGCACGGCGGTCAGTGCCCCGGTAGGGGGAGTCGACGGGCTCGAGGCGATCATGCGCCGCGGGGGCGCCGGCCTGCGGCGCAGGATGCAGCGCGTCGAGCGCCACCTGGAGGGCGTGACCGCGCAGGCCGGCACGCCGCTCGCCGCCCACGCGAATGCCACCGTGGTCGCCGGGGGCAAGCGCCTGCGCCCGCTGCTCGTCGTGCTCGCCGCGGAGTCCGCGGGCGGTCCGCCGGACACCGGGGACGGTGAAGCGCGCCTCGTGCGCGCGGCCGTCGCCGTCGAGCTGGTGCACTCGGCGACGCTCGTCCACGACGATCTCATCGACGGCGCGCCGCTGCGCCGCGGCCAGCCCACGGTTGCGGCGCGAGCCGGACGGCGGATGGCGGTGGCCACCGGCGATCTGCTGTTCTCACGTGCCTTCGCCGAGCTCGCGTGCAACGAGGACCCGGCGCAGCTGTGTGCGCTCTCGCAGGCCAGCTCGGCGCTTGCCCAGGGCGAGCTGCTGCAACGCGAGGACGCGTACGCCCCGCACGTGGCGGTCGAGCGCTACCTGCTGCGCTGCGAGCTGAAGACCGCCGCGCTGTTCGAGGCCGCGTGCCGGCTCGGGGCGCTCACCGCAGCGCAGGGCTCACCCGCGCTGGCCGACGCCCTGGGCGCCTTCGCGCGCCGCGTCGGCCTGGCCTTTCAGATGCTCGACGACGTGCTCGACGTCTCCGGACCGGTCGAGCGCACCGGCAAGTCGCGCGGCACCGATCTGCTCGACGGCACCGTCACGCTTCCCCTGATCCTCGCGCGTGAACGCGACCCCGAGCTGGCGGCCTTCGACCTCGCGACGCTGCGCGAGGCACACGGGGCGCACAGCGCGCGCCTGACGGAGGAGCTGTGCGAGCGGATCGCCGCCACCGGTGCGCTGCAAGAGGCGCGCGCGCGGGCGTTGGCGGTAGTCGCCGAAGCCAAGGCCGCGCTCCCGGCGATCCTCCCCGATGGGCGCTCGGCGCTGCTGTCACTGGTCGCCGACGCGGTCGTCGAGCGCTATCGCTAGCGGCTCGCATGCCGGCGCGAGCCGGCGTCCTCGGTCGCTCGTGTGCTGCGCGCACACCACGCTCCCTGCGTCCTTGGCTCGCTTGGCCTACGAGCCGCTACTGGTTCCGGCTTCAGAAGTCGCTTGGGAGGATCAGGTCGGCGTCGAGGGCACGCGCGAAGAACTCGATTTCCTCGGACATGTTCGCGTGCGTCATGCGCCGCAGGTCGCCCAGCAGCGCGCTCGACCCGCGGTCGAGCTCGTCGTCGAGCCGTTCCACGGCCGTCTGGTCGAATACGCCTTCCCGGCGCGACTCGCACTCGGGGCAGCGCAGCACGATGCGCCAGTGACGCGGGCCCTCCTCGGACCAGTCCAGCGGGTAGACGAGCTCGCCGGCGCAGTGAAAGCAGATGTGCAGCTGAGCGGGCGCACAGGCGGCCTCGCCGGCGTGGCCTTGCGCGCCGTACACGGCGCCTACCGGCTTGCCCGCCGAGTGGCGGTCGGGCTGCTGCGCACGGCGCTTTGTCTCTGGTTTCTTCTCGCTGTCCATTCGGCTCTGGGTCGTCATCGACCCGTCGAGCCGGCTGCTTTAGCGTGGTGGACCGCAATGGCTCGGTGGTAGGTTGCTTAGCGGATGGCCACAGCTATTCGCATGATCGGCCACGAGGACCAGCTCACCCTCGTGGATCACCTGGAAGAGCTCCGTACCCGGCTGATTGTCAGCCTGGCCGTGCTGGCGGTGGCTTTCGGCATCTGCCTGTGGCAGAACCACGAACTGCTGCGAGTCATCAACAAACCTCTGCAAACGGAGACAAAAAAGCAGGTTGCCAACGGCGCCGGCACGATCGGGCAGGCGACGCTGGCCCAGGAGGGGCTGCTGAAAACGGCCGAAGACATGCAGGCGCTGGTGGGGGCGCTCGCGGCGCCCGGCAGCGGTCTGTCCGCGCACGCACGCGCGCAGGTGCGCCCGCTCTCAGACGCGCTGAAAGCCGACGTGTCCAAGCTCCCGCGCAGCCCCTCGGGCATCGCCCCGGTGACGATCGGGATCGCCGAGCCGTTCACCACGACGATCACCGTGACGCTGTACTTCGCCCTGATCGTCTCGCTGCCGGTGATCCTGTTCGAGCTCTACGGCTTCATCCTGCCCGCGCTCGAGCCGCACGAGCGGCGTATAGCGATGCCGCTGCTGGGCGCCGTCCCCTTCTTGTTCGCGGCCGGCGTCGCCTTCGGCTACTTCGTGGTGCTGCCCGCCGCCGTGCGCTTCTTCGCGAACTTCAACTCCAACGAGTTCAACGTGCTCGTGCAAGCCAGCCCTTACTACGGCTTCGCCGCCACGATCCTGCTTGCGATGGGGGCGGTCTTCCAGGTCCCCGTCGTCGTGCTCGGCGCGACGCGCCTCGGCTTGGTCACGCCGCGCCAGCTGCGGCGCGGGCGGCCGTTCGCGTTCGCCGCCTGCGCGGCGGTCGCCGCGTTCCTGCCCGGCGACCTGCTCACGCTGCTGCTGGAGACCGTGCCCCTGTATTTGCTCTACGAGGTGAGTATCCTGATAGCAGCGCTTGTCGGCAGAGCACACCGTGTTCAGCCCGACGAGGGAAGCGCAGCCACTGCAGGCGTACGGTATCCCCAAGGTGATCCGGCGCCGCCCGAACCGGAGCGCCAAGCGGAGCCAACCGTGCAGGACCTAATCGACCACACCGACCCAAGGCTGTCGGACAGATAGGACAGTAGGGCCGATGCTGTTCGACCTCAGAGGCCGCGGGCGCCGCCGCGCCACGCGCGTGATCTACGGCGGACTGGCCGTGCTGTTCGGCTCGGGCCTGGTCCTGTTCGGGGTCGGCGGCTTCGGCGGCACGGGCATCCTCTCCAGCCTGAGCGGCGAAGGCGGCGGCGCTGGGGGCACCAGCTACTCCAGCGAGGTGAGCAAGTACCGCAAGCTCACCGAAAAGAAGCCCCAGGACGTCAGCGCGTGGGAAAACCTGGCCAAGACTCTCTACCACGAGGGCGGACAGGAACCGTATACGACGAGCGCCGGTGAAGTCACGGGCAAGGGCAAAGAACTGTTCAAGCAGGTGTCCGCCGCGTGGGCCGGCTACATCGCGCTGAACCCTCCCAAGCCGAGCCTCGAACTCGCCAAGCAGATGGTAACCGTGTACGGCGAAGGTCTCGAAGAATGGTCCAAGGCCGTGGAAGTGCTGCAGGTTATTGTCGCCGCCGAACCCACCTCGGCGACGTGGTACAGGTATCTCGCCGAGTACGCCTACAAGGCCAACAACACTCGCGAGGGCGACCTCGCCTCCGAAAAGGCGGTCGCGCTCGCGCCGGCCACCGAACGGGCGAAACTCAAGACCGAGCTCGCTGAAGTCAAGGCCAACCCCTCTGGCGAAAAGACCTACACGACCACCACCAACGGCAAAACCTACACCGGCAAGCTGAACTCCAAAGGCGAACTCAACGCCCACGAAGTCAAAACCACGCCGGCGTCGTCCTCCACCACCAAGAAATAGCACCGCGCCGCGACCGCCACAGCACTCCGGATACCGGTCTCGCGCGGCGGTGGGCAGGTGCCTGGGATAGAATCGCACGTAGAGCCGGCCGCCTCGCCGGCGCCCACTCGAGGGCCGTTAGCTCAACCGGCAGAGCAGGGGCCTCTTAAGCCCAAGGTTGCAGGTTCGATTCCTGCACGGCCCATTTTTCTGACCTCGCGTAACCCTTGTCGACCGGCTGCGGCTCGCAGGGCCGGGGCGTCGTTGAGCGAATATGGCCCCGATGGCCAACCGACTGAAGAATCCGGCGGAGTGGCAGCCGGACATCGACCGAAGCGTCGCTGAGTACGACGAGTGGTATCTTGCCGAGTCGCCGCGTATGTTCGCGCAGGCGAGAGAGCGTGCCGTCGTCGAGGTCGAGGAGGCCATGCTGGCGACTGACGACTTCCGCATGTTTGGCCCGGATGCGCTGATCGCCCGGCCGGGGACGCTCTTCGTTGCGCGCATGTGTGTCTCCCCTCCGATGGCCAGGGATCGCTTCGTCGGCTTCTCCGGGGCGAACAAGAGCCTCGTCACGGCGATGGAGCGGGAAGGAGCCATACCGGCCAGGACCCGCCGGCTCGGAATGCAGCTACAGGTGATGTGCGATTTCCTCCGACCGCTGCTCGATCCAGGGCTCTTCTGCTGGCTTGAGAATGACCGTGCGCCTACCGCCGAGGAGCGAGGCAAGGCTCACCTGGTGATCGGCGAGCGACTGGCGAGCGCCTTCTACCTGCCGGCGCTTCGGAACGTGCAGGAGGCGAGGCAGAAGGAGTTGCTGCGGGCCTACCTCGAAGGAGAAGCATTCGAAGAGTCTCGCAATCCGCCATTTGAGATGCCGCCCGGCACGTTCGGCTTCGGCCGAAACGTGCGGGTGGTACGCGAGGATGGTGAGCCGCAGAACCTCCCGGTGGACTGCGTCGTGTCTCCGCTCGATGCGCAGCTGCCGCTGGCCTGCGTCGAGCTGAAGTCGGCCGGCGACTTTACGAACGTCAACAAGCGGCGTAAGGAGGAGTCCGACAAGCACGACGCGCTCAAGCGAGCGCACGGCGACGACGCCGTTTTCCTGCTCCAGCTCTCCGGCTACTTCAACCGTTCCTACCTCGGCTTCGAGGCTGCGGTAGGGATCGACTGGGCGTGGGATCACCGGCTCGGCGATCTCGCGCCGTATTTCGGGATCGAATGAGAGCCCTCAGAGCAACGATCTCTGTCCAGGAGGCTCGACGCCGGCCGGGGGACGGATCGGCAGGGCGACCAGGTCGCCTGGCTCGATCTTTCCCAGGCCGCCGCCGTATGTTCGCCCGAACTCGCGTAGGAGCTGTGCGTTGGTGGGATCTTCGAGCGACGGTCGCAGGGCCTCGGGATCGACGTCGGGCCGCGCCCACACGTTGAGCAGGGAGGTCATGCAGCGCGCGCCGATCAGGTTTCGCACTATGCGGGCCCGGCTGCGCGACATGTAGGTCGTAAAGAAGTCCGCTGGCGGGACTGGCTCAACCCCGTACCACGGGTTGCGGGTACGACAGTTGAAGCGCTCATGCAGGCCGAGCTCACGCCCATGTTCGATGTAGCGCAGCGCATTCGTCCCACGCAGGGCGTCGATCGGTTGATGGCAGAAGAAGAGCAGGCCACGTGCGCCTTCCGCGATGCGCGAAGCGTGGAAGTCAGCGTCCAGTGCCCCCTTGTGGGGGAGATCCTTTGACCCGAGAACGACCGGGACTAGGAACTCCAGCTCGATGCCCCATTGCTCGATGTCGGCACGTGTCATGGCGAAGAACGAGTTGTCGCCCGTTGCGATCCCGCGCCGCACCCGGCAGTAGTCGCCGAGTTTTGCCGTGCGTCCCCGAAGAAGGGGGGCGATGCGCTCGACGCGCGACGGCAACAACGAGGTCCACGGCAGCGCGGCCGGAGCGCCCTCGGCGGCAAGCTCGATCTCTCGACCTTTCTCGATCGAGCCGTTGAGTCTGCCCTCCACGAGGCGGAAGCGTCGGGATGGAGCCTCGCGCTTGGTCGCGATTGTGATGGCCGAGGTTGTCAATACGCCTTCGAACGCGAGCTCGTCCATCTCCAATACCAGGATCTCGTCGATCTCACAGTGATCTAGCAGCGCTTGCTTGACTGCCTGCCCGTAGCGCACGTCGAGGAACTCCGTCGGCGTGACGAACACCAGCCGGCCACCGTCGTTGAGCCGCAGAAGCGCCTCCAGGAAGAAGTAGACGTAGCTGCCCGACAGGCTCGAGACCTTCAGGCCGAACCGACCCGAGTAGTGGCGCGCGAGCAGCTTGTGCTCGGCCGAGAGGTTGTGGTGGCGGACGTAGGGTGGGTTGGCGATCACCGCGTCGAAGCTCGCCTCGCTGAGCGGCCAGCGTTCGGCGTCGAGGAAGTCGCCCACCGCGATCTCGTGCTCGCCCGGCGTGGACCGGGCTGAGAGCTCCACAGCCGCCGTGTCGATGTCGAGGCCGAAGAGCCGCGGACCCTCCCCGACCGCGCGCAAGAGAACGCCGCCGCCGATCCCCGGATCGAGAACCGTAGCGGGCTCGATCTCGCGGACGGCATCGGCCATCAGCTCGGCTATCGGCTCCGGCGTGAAGAACTGTCCCATCTCATAGCGTCGCTCGCGCGGGTTGAGTCGCTCGAGCTCGGCCTCCGGGGTCATGGTTGACGGGAACATATGTTCGACTCTACGACTCGCTTCGGACGAAACGCTACATGGCGTGTTGGAAGCACCGTGCGCCCAGAGCGCCCGATCGAGGATGCCACGCCGGGCAGCGAAGAATGACAGGACACGACTGCCGATGCGTGTCTACGCATGCCAATTGGCCAAGTATGATGCTCTCTGCGCGCAAGGACGCGCGCAGAGGAGATTGGGGGCTTCACCAGGTGCAGCTTCGACGCACAGCGATATTGGCGTGGTGCATCGTCATCGGCTACCTCGCGATGGGCCCGCTCATGGGCGCGATCCCTGCCGCCGCCAAGACCGCGGGCAGCCACGCCGGGCAGATCCGCCTGCTGGGCAAGCTGCCCAAGGGCACGGCCGGTGAGCAGTATGCCGATCGGCTGTCAAGCGAAGGCGGCGCGCCGCCCTACCGCTACACGCTCGCCGCCGGCGTGCTCCCGCAGGGCCTGCAGCTGAGCGAATCCGGCGAGCTCGCCGGCACGCCTAGTGAAGCCGGCGAGTTCAAGCTCCAGATCACCGCCACCGACGCGTCCGATCCAGCAGCCTCGGGCACGCGCAAGTACACGCTCACCATCGCCCTGGCGCTCGGGCCAGAACGCCTGCCGCCGGGCGAAGTGGGGGTGCCCTACGGTCCGGGCGGCGCCGGGGTGGGCATCGAAGCGTTCGGCGGCCTCGCGCCGTACACGTTCGTCTTCTTCACCCCCATCCCGTCCGCGGAGCAGGGGCTGACGCTGTCGGAAACCGGCCTGATCAGCGGCATCCCCGAAGAACCGGGGGTGCTGCGGCTCAAAGTCGTGGCGAGCTCATCCGGTCGCGAAGCCGTCGGTCGGCGTAGCTACGTGGTCAAGATCAACGGCTCGCGCACCGCCCTCGCGCCGGGACCCTGGCTGCTCGAATACAGCTTCTCCAAGGAACTCGAACCGATCTTCTTCGACGCGCTCACCACCGAAGCGGGCGGCGAGCTGCACGACCAACACGGCGCCTCGGGGAGCTGGAGCTACCACCAAGGCGCCGTCCGCTTCACGCTCGAAGTCGCGCCGGGGGAAGTCAACGAATACGTCGGTCGCGGCATCGCCCCCGTGGGGCCGTTCACCGGCTTCTGGGACCACGGCGAACGGGCGTTTCGCCTGATCCGCGAGTAGCGTCGCGCTACGCGAGCTCGGTCAACCCGAGCACGAAGTGGACAGACAGCTCAGACGGCGTTTGCCCCTCCTCCACCAGCACGCGGACCTGCGCGATCGCGTCAGCCCGCTCGTCCTCGGGCAGTGCGGCCATCCAGCTGATCGACGCCACGTGATCGAGCACGCGCTCGGGACTCGCCGGCTGCGTGCTCGTCACGTGCAGCTCGCGCGGCTCGCTCCAGCGGTTGCTCGCGCGCACCGCATCCTGCCACGGACGCCCGTCGAAGCTCGGATGCTCGGGGCGCAGTTCCGCCAGCAGCGAGCCGACCTCGTGCGCCCACGAGGCGCCGCTCCAGTCGGGGACGGTGGCGATCACAGCCAGCCCGCCGCCCGGCACGAGCACGCGGGCGATCTCCGCCAGCGCGGCCGCCTGGTCGAACCAGTGAAACGCGTCGGCCACCGTCACCGCGTCGACTGCCGCGCTGGGCAGCGGGATCGCCTCGGCGAGCCCCTCCCGCACCCGCTCGGGGCCGACGTTCGCGACCAGCCGATCGCGCAGCGGCCCCTGCGGCTCGACCGCAAGCACGTCCAGGTCGGCGGCCAGCAGCGCGCGGGTCAGCTTGCCCGTCCCGGCGGCCAGGTCGAGCACCGCCGACCCCGGCTGCAGGCGCAGCTCGGCCATCAGCGCGCCGATCGCCGCAGGCGTGTAGTCGGGGCGCCCGCGGTCGTAGGAATCGGCAACCGACGCAAAGCCCTCAGCCAGTGGGTGCAGGCTCACCAGCGCAGCCTAGCGCCTCGTAGGTGGCCTCGATCAGGGCTCGGTTGCGCGGGTCTTGCCACTGCCCGCCGCCGCGGTTCATCACGTACGCGAACGCCACCCCCGCCTGCGGATCGGCGAAGCCAACCGAGCCGCCCGCGCCGAAGTGTCCGAAGCTGTCCGCGTTCGGGCCGAGCGGGCGCTCCGGTTGGGTGAGCTGGAAGCCCAGCCCGAAGCGCGACGGGCGGCCGAGCACGAGGTCCTCTCCGGCGGACGCCTGCGTGCGCGCCTCGCGCAGCAGCTCGCCGTCGAGCAGCGGGTGGCTTGCGTCGAGCAGCGCCTGGTAGGCGCGTGCGATGCCGCGCGCGTCCGCGTGCAGGTTCGCCGAGGGCAGCTGTGCATCCTGCCACGCCGGCGTGTTCACCGTGCCGAGTCCCATCGCGCCCGGCGGATTCAGGTAGGCGCGCTCGCGCAGGCGCCCGCCCGCGGGGACGCCTGCCGCATGCGCGATGCGTGAGCGCATCGACAGGTCGAACACGTACTCGGCGCGTCGGGCGCGCTTGGCGCGCTCCAGCCCAAAGCTCAGCTCGACGCCGAGCGGGTTGGCGATCTCGCGGCGCAGGAACGCGCCGATCGGCTCGCCCGCCACGCGCCGCACGAGCTCCCCCACCAGGTAGCCGAACGTGTGCACGTGGTAGCCGTGGGCGCTGCCGGGCGTCCACCACGGCGCCTGCTCGGCGAGCGCCGCAGTCATCAGCTCCCAGTCATACAGCGCCCCCTCGGGCAGCTCGCTGTCGATCGCCGCCAGCCCCGCGCGGTGGCTGAGCAGCTCACGCACCGTGATCGCCTCCTTGCCCGCGAGCGCGAACTGCGGCCAGCGCTGCGACACCTGCTCATCCAGCGAGAGCTCGCCGCGCGAGACGAGCATCAGCGCGCATAGACCCGTGAACGCCTTGCCCACGGAGAACGTGTTCACGAGCGTCCGCTCGCGCCACGGGCGCGTGCGGGCCTCGTCGGCCCACCCGCACCACAGATCCACGACCGGCCTGCCATCGACGATCACCGCGACCGCCGCGCCGAGCTCCTCGCGCTGCGCGAGGTTCTCGCCGACCGCATCCCTCACCCCCGCGAAGCGTGCGTCGCAGCTCCCCGCGATCTGCGCGTACCCGGTGTCGATGCGCTGACCCTACACGCAGCGCAGGGGTCGCTCCGCAGCGGCGCAAAGCGAACGGAGGGAGGGGGTGCCGGCCCTGCGCGCGCCCTACGGCGCGCCGCCACCGAAGCCCGGCTGCGCCGCCGGGCCCGGCTGTTCGGGCTGGGCCGTCAGCTGGCGCCAGAGCACCGAGAAGGCCCCGTCTGGGCTGGCGATCGCCGACGGCGTGGCCTCGGTGAGGGTGTGCGTGGGCAGCACGCGCGCGCCTGCGCTGGCGCCCGCGCTGGCGAGGCCGCGCTGCTGCAGTTCGAGCGCCGTCGCCGACCACGCGTCGTCGATCACCCCGCCGGTGTGTGCCCGCGCCACGGCGGTGGCGCTGGAGAACGCGACCTGGCCGAAGTCCGTGAGCGCCAGCACCTGGCAGCTGTGTTCGTTCACGCACGCCGACGGCGCCTCCACGATCCACTCCGCCGATGAGCCGTCGATGTGGCGCGAGCGCCTGGTGAGCGAGCGGTGGGCGCCGGTGGCGTCATCGCGGATGCGCAGGGTCACGCCGTCGCCTCTGATCGTCACCGACGCGTCGATCTCATCGCCGGGGTGCACGGCGAGCGGCAGATCGACCGGTTCTGCCGGCAGCAGCTCGAACCAGCTTTTGTACACGGCGGCGCCCGCGCGCGTGCAGTCGTCGTCGGTGCCGATCTGCTCGAGCCCGCGCGAGGCTTCGCTGTAGCCGCCCAGCCCGACCCACACCGCGGAGTCGGTTTCGTGCCCGCGGCCGCACGTGGCGCTCGGCTCGCGCCAGCTACCCGACACGCTGGTGAAGCCCACGCCGCCGGCCCGCGTGGCGACATAGCCGGCCCAGTTGGTGCTCACGCTCGCCTGCCCGGCGCCTCCGGACGCCGGCGTCGAGGAGGACGCCGCGTCGGCGCCGCGCGCAGCGACCGCCGCTGCGCTCGTCAGCGCGCAGCCCGCCAGCGCGCAGCAGCCGGCCAGCGCGAACCGCGCGACCGGCCGGCGGATGCGTGGCGCGTGGCGCATGGGCAAAAGCATGACCCGCGCGAGTTAAGCGCGTGTAGGCAAAGCCTGAGAGACAGCTAGGAAGACGGCCCGCTCCCGTTGGCGGCGACGTGCGTCGCGCGCCCGGCGTCCGTCCACACGACCTGCTCGCGCCCAGGGCCGACGCCGATCATCGCCACCGGCGCGCCCACGTGCTCGGCGATGAAGTCCAGGTACTCGCGCGCGCCGTCCGGCAGGTCGGCGACCGTGCGGCACTCGCCGAGGTCCTCCTTCCACCCACGCAGCTCGGTGAGCTCGGCGACCGTGTGGTGCAGCACCGTCTGGTGGTAGGGGAAGTCCTCGAACTCCGCGCCGTCCGCGCCGCGATAGCTCGTGCACACCTGGATGCGGTCCAGGCCCGACAGGACGTCCAACTTGGTGATCACCAGCGCGGTCAACGTGTTCAACCGTGCCGCGTAGCGCAGGGCGACCAGATCCAGCCAGCCGGTCCGTCGTGGGCGCCCGGTGGTCGTGCCGAACTCGCCGCCGCGCACGCGAATCGTCTCGCCCATCTCGTCGTGCAGCTCGCTCGGGAACGGTCCGGCGCCCACGCGCGTGGTGTACGCCTTGGAGATGCCCCACACTTCGTCGATCGCCTTCGGGCCGATCCCGCTGCCCACGCACGCGGCGCCGGCCAGCGGGTTCGACGAGGTCACGAACGGGTAGGTGCCGTGGTCGATGTCCAGCATCGCCCCCTGCGCGCCCTCGAGGATGATCGTCTTCTGCTGCGCGAGCATCTCCCACAGCAGCTTGGAGGTGTCGGCGATGTGCTGCTCCAGGCGGTGGCCGTAGACCAGGTACTCCTCGGTCATCGTGTGCAGGTCGAGCGCCGGGTCCTTCTCGAACGGGCGCAGCGACAGGCGCTTGGGCTCCATCGCGGCGACGATCTTCTTCTTCAAGATCTTCTCGTCGAGCAGATCCTGCACGCGGATGCCCAACCGCGCGGCCTTGTCCGCATAGCACGGGCCGATGCCGCGCCGCGTGGTGCCGATCTGCAGGCTGCCCAGGCGCGCCTCGCCGGCGGAGTCCAGCAACAGGTGGTAGGGCATGATCAGGTGCGCGTTGGCCGAGATGCGCAGGCCGCTCACGTCCACGCGCCGCGCGCGCAGCGCGTCGAGCTCGTCGATCAGCACCTTCGGGTCGATCACCACGCCGTTGCCGATCATGCAGCGCTTGCCCGCGTACAGGATGCCCGAAGGGATCAGGTGCAGCTTCCACTCCTGCTCGCCGCGCACGATCGTGTGCCCGGCGTTGTTGCCGCCCTGGAAGCGCACCACCGCGTCGCCGTGCTCGGCGAGCAGGTCGGTGATCTTGCCCTTGCCCTCATCGCCCCACTGGGCGCCAACTATCACGATGCCTGGCATGCGCAGTCAAGTGTACGGAGGGGTGCTCTGCGGCCCAGGGAACAGGCGAGCCCGGTGCTCAAGGCGCGGGTCCGGACGGCTGTGCGCGCAGCGCGCGGTACTCGCGTCGCCGGTCCTCGCCGAACAGCGGCAGGGGGTCGCCGCACATCTCAATCAGGCGCGAGACCGTGCGCGCGCCGATCTGCTCGGCGAGCTCGTCCGGCTGCAGGTTGGTGGTGACGACGATCGAGCGCTCCTCCTCATAGCGGGTGTTGACGATCGAGTACAGCTGCTCGAGCGCCCAATCGGTGCGATTCTCCGCGCCCACGTCGTCCATGTGCAGCAGGTCCACGCCCGCCAGACGGTCGAGGAACCCGAGCATGCCGTCCGCGTCCTCGATCGAGTCGCGGATCAGGTTCAGCAGTCGCGGCAGCGAGTAGATCGCGACCGTGCGTCCCGCGTCCAGCGCCGCTTTGGAGATCAGCATCGCGAGCATCGTCTTGCCCGTGCCGATGTCTCCCATGATCCACATTCCCCGGCCCCGCTCGAGCTGTCCCTCGATGTCCGCCGCGAAGCGTCGCGCCATGCGAATCTGCTCGGGAAACGCCACCAGGTCGCTGCCCGCGAGCTGCTCGAAGGACACCTCGCGGTAGCGCCTGGGGATGCGCGCCTCGAGCTTGCGCGTACGCCGCCTGGCGATCAGCGCCGCGCGGCAGCGGCAGTCGCGGGCGGTGTTCGTCGCCTCGTCGATCACAAAGCCGTTGCCGTCGCACAGGCCGAAGGGACACGCGCCGGCGCCGCGCGCGCGCGTCACGAGCGCCTGCAGCGGATCGATCTCCTCCCCTTCGCTCATTGGGCGTAGCGCCTGACTCCTGCCACGCGCCCATCCTGGGCACGTAGGGCAAGTCGGACAAGGACGCAGTGAGCGTGGCGTGCTTTGCACGCGAGCGAGGGAGGACGCCGTACGGCGCCGCCATACGTGCCCAGGATCATTGGGCGTAGCGCTCGCCGGCGTAGTTCATGAACTTCGGGTACTCCTTCTGGAAGGTGAGCGTCACCTTGCCCACCGCGCCGTTGCGGTGCTTGGCGATGATCAGGTCGGCCTCGCCGGGGCGCTCGGACTCCTCGTCGTAGTACTCGTCGCGGTAGATGAACATCACCAGGTCCGAGTCCTGCTCGAGGTTGCCGCTCTCGCGCAGGTCTGAGAGCTGCGGCTTCTTGTCCGGGCGCTGCTCCACCGCGCGGCTGAGCTGCGAGAGCGCGATCACCGGCACGCCCAGCTCGCGCGCGAGGATCTTCAGCCCGCGCGAGAGCTCGCCCACGGCCGTCACACGGCTGTCGTAGCGGCTGTCGGTGCGCATCAGCTGCAGGTAGTCGATGATGATCAGCCCCAGGCCGCCCTCGCACTGGCTGTGCAGGCGCCGGGCCTTCGCGCGTATCTCGAGCATGCCCACATCGCTGGAGTCGTCCACCCACAGCGGCGCGCGCGACAGGCGCTCGCTGGCCTTGAGGATCTTCGGCCAGCGCTGCTCCGCCACGCGTCCCTTGCGCAGCTCCTCGCCCTTGATCCTGGCCTGGGAGGCCACGAAGCGTTGCGCGAGCTCGGCCTCGGCCATCTCCAGCGAGAACAGCGCGACCGGCCTGCCGTGCTCCACCGACGCGTTCTCGGCGATGTTGCACACCAGCGCGCTCTTGCCCATCGCCGGGCGCGCGGCGATGATGATCAGGTTGCCCCGCTGAAAGCCGCCGGTGATCTCGTCCAGGTCCTTGAAGCCCGACGGCGTGCCCGTCAGCGACGTGCCCTCGCGCGAGAGGCGATGCAGCTTGTCGAGCTCCTCGTGCAGCACGTCTTCGATCGCCCGGAAGTCCTGCTGGCGATCGTCGCGCGCGACCTCGAGCATCGCCTTCTCGGCCTGCTCCACCAGCTCGCGCGGCGGCGCCTCGTGGCCGAGCACGCTCTCCTGGATCTCATACGTGCTCTGCAGCAGGCGGCGCAACAGCGCGTTCTCGCGCACGATCTGCGCGTAGCGGCGCGCGTGCCCGGCCGCCGGCACGACGCCCGTCAGCTCGTCCACCGCCGCCGGGCCGCCGATCTGCTCGAGCTTGCCCATCTGGCGCAGGCGGTCGGTGACCGTCAGCACGTCCACCGGCTCGCTTTCGTTGTACAGCGCGAGCATCGCTTCGTAGACCGTGCCGTGGCGCTCGCGATAGAAGTCCTCGGGGCGCAGCCCCTCTTCGATCACCAGCGCGTACAGCGAGCGATCGGACAGCAGGATCGCGCCCAGCACCGACTGCTCGGCGTCGAGGTTGTGTGGCGGGGTCATCCCGCTCTGCTGGGCGCTCGCCCGGCCGTTGGCTGGCGCGACTGCGCTCATGGCCGTGCCGAGTCTAGGCCGGTCTGGGCGGGCTGCCGCCACGGCTCCCCGCTATCTCGGAAGATTTCACGCCCCACGAACACATGTTCGCAGGCGCGCGAGACGGACGCGCTATTTCTTGGCGACGACCATCGTCTTGATCGTGGCGGTCACGCTCTCGACCACCTCGACCACCACCATGTAGGTGCCGACGTTCTTGATCGGCTCGGGCAGGTGCACGGCCCGCTTGTCGATGCGCAGGCCGCGCGCTTCGCGGATCGCGGTGGCGATGTCCTGTGCGGTGACCGACCCGAACAGGCGTCCGTCCGCACCGGCCTGCTGCGGGATCGTGAGCACGGTGCGGTTCAGCAGGTTGACGTTCTCCTGCGCGCGCTCCACCGCCTCGCGCTCGGCGCGCTCGAGCGCCGCCTGGCGCTGGCGCACCGTTTCGATCGCGCCCTTGGTCGCCGGCTGGGCGAGCTTGCGCGGGATCAGGTAGTTGCGCAGGTAGCCCTTGGACACCTCCACGACCTTGCCCTGCTCGCCGAGCGTGTCCACGTCCTGCAGGAGGATCGCCTCAGGCACCTGCGTCGCCGCCTAGCGTTCCCGTTCGCCGCGGTCGCGCCCGCCGCGTGGGCTGTCGTCGCGCCCGCCCTCGTTGACGTACGGCAGCAGCGCGAGCTCGCGCGCGCGCTTGACCGCACGCGCGATCTGCACCTGATGGCGCCGGCAGGAGCCGGTGATGCGCCGCGAGCGGATCTTGCCCTTCTCGGAGATGAACTTGCGCAGCGAGGCCACATCCTTGTAGTCGACCTGCTCGACCTTGTCGCGGCAGTGCTGGCACGGTTTGCGCCGCCCGCTGCCCGGGCCGCCCTTCTTGTCGCGCCGGCGCACCGGCTTGCCGCGACCGCGTGACTTCGCCATCAGCGTCCTCCGCCGCGGGCGGCACGTTCGTGGGGCTTCACTGCGGTTGAGAGCACTCGGCTACCTCGCTGCACGTGGTTCCTCTGATCGATGGCTAGAACGGAATGTCGTCGTCGCCGGCGCCGCCGGCGACCGGTGCGGGCTGGAAGTCCCCTTCGTCGAGGGGTACATCGCTGCCCCTGGCGGCCCCGTTGCCGGAGAAACCACCGCCACCCGTGGCTTCGTCGCGCGAGCCCAGGAACTGCACCGAGTCGGCAATGATATCGATTGCCTGGCGTTTCGTGCCGTCCTGCGCCTCCCACTCGCGCCACTCCAGGCGCCCATCGATCGCCACCGGGCGTCCCTTGGACAGGAAGCGCGCCGCATTCTCGCCCTGGGCGCCCCACACGGTGACGTTGAAGTAGTTGGGCTTGTCCTCCCATTCGCCGGTGCTGTTGTTCTTGCGGCGCGTGTTGCAGGCGACGCGCAGGCTGCACACCGAGCTGCCGCTGGGCAGCGAGCGCAGCTCCGGGTCGGCGGTCAGGTTTCCGGTCAGCACGACCCGGTTGATGTTGGTGGCGGCCACTTCTCGGTTTCCTTTCAGCTGGTTGCTCACTGCTCGCGGCGGCGCACGGTCGGCGGCCGGCGAGCTCAGCTATCGAGTGTAGAGCGGGCCGGCGGCGCAATTTTGGTGCGTGCGGGCGCCGATGCCGCTCATTGCGGGGAACGCCGCGCCCGCGAGGAGGTGCGAAAGACCTCATCCCAGTACGGGGCGCTGATGCCGAAGCCCTTCGTGTCGTCCTGGAAGTGGTGGCGCATGTGGCGCTCGCGCAGCATCCTGCCCAGCGGCCCTCTGGGCACGAAGTGGTGCAGGTAGTAGTGCATCATGTCGTAGATCAGGTAGCCGGAGTAGAAGCCCGCGGCGATCGCCGGCGCGTAGCGCGCGCCGAACGCGAGGTACAGCAGGGCGAACACGCCCGCTGCCAGCGGCACGCTGACGGCCGGAGGCATCACCAGGCGCATGGGGTCGTTGGGATGGTCGTGGTGGACGCCGTGGATGATCCAGTGCAGGCGCGCGCCGAGCCCGTCCGCCGGCTCGAAGTGGAACACCACGCGGTGCAGCCAATACTCGAACAGCGTCCACAGCGCATAGCCGCCTGCCGCCAGGCCCACGGCCACGCCCACGCTCACGTCCGCGAGCGCCCACGCGCTCAGCGCCACGATCGCCGGCGCGAAGATGATCGCCGGGACCGCTGGGTGCACGCGCGAGAGGGCGTCGAGCACGCGCGAGTCGAACATCGGCGGCGAGGCGCGCAACACATCGCTCCGTTTGATCGGAGGCTCGCTCGCCTTCCTCTCCGCCTCAGCCCCGGCCATGCGTCGATGTTATTACGCCACCAGCTGCGCCTCGGCTGCGCCCTCGCCGCTCGGCGCGGCGTGCTGACCGAGCTCCGCTCGCTCGCCCTCCCCCTCCGCCGACGATGCGGAACGGCGCGGGGAGGCTGAGCTCGAGCGCATGTCGGGCGCCTCGGGCACGCCCGCCTTCAGCTTGATCAAGCGAAAGCGCAGCACGCCGTCGGTGATGCGCAGCGTGCGCGCGAGCCCGTCGAGCAGCTCGGCGGTCACGGCGTGGAACTGGAACAGGTGGTACTCGGCGCTCGCCTTGCGCGCAATCGGGTAGGCGAGCGGGCGCTCGCCCCACTCGTCGTGGCGCAACAGCTCGCCCTGGGCCTCCACGGCGGCGCGCGTGTCCGCGACGATCTTCGCGCGCACGGCCTCGTCCACCTGCGGGTCCAGCAGCAGCACGAGATCGTATGTGGGCGCAGATCGCGTCATGCAGTTGAGCCGCACAGGGTAGCGGGTTGTTAGCTGGTTAGACGTGCGAGAGGCAAGCGAGGCAAGAACGCAGTGAGCGTGGCGTGCGATGTAGCACGCGAGCGAGCGAGGACGCAGCCTCGCGCCGTCTATCGCGCGCCTAACCCCTTGGCGCGGATGTCCGCGAGCTGCTCGTCGATCCAGTCGCCGGGGTCGCGCTGGGTGACGATCCGCGTGAGCCCCTGCGCGCGGCGGCGGCGCTCCTTTGGGTCCATCGTGAGCGCGGCGTAGATCGAGTTGGCGAGCTCTTGGATGTCGAACGGGTTGACCGACAGCGCGTACTCACCGAGCTCCTCGTGCGCGCCCGTGTTCTCCGACAGGATGGACACGCCCTCGCGCTCGTTCACCAGCGGGCCCTCCTTGGCGACCAGATTCATGCCGTCGAACATCGCGTTGACGAGCAGCACGTCGTAGTGCTTGTAGGCAGCCATCGCCTCCTCCAGGTCGTCGCGCAGCTTCAACTGGATCGGCATCCAGTCGGGGGTGCCGTGGCGGTGGTTGACGACCGCCACCAGCGCCTCGATGCGCTCCAGGTACTCGGCGTACTGCGGCACGTCGGTGCGCGAAGGCATCAGCTGCGCCATGAACGTCACGCGCTCGGTGAACTCGGGATGCTCCTCCAGGAACAGGTCGAAGGCGGAGAACCCACGCAGCACGTTCTTGCTCAAGTCCGCGCGGTCGACGCGCAGGATCAGGTGGTCGCGGCGGCGGCGCAGCAGCTGCTCCTCGAACTCGCGCACTCGCGTGCTCTGCGCGATCTCGCGCGTGGCGCGGTGGTCGATCGGCAGCGGGTAGGCGCGCACCCACACCTCCCGACCGCCGCCTCCGCCGGCGCCCCCCGCCGGCGCGATCACCACGCCGCGCTCGAAGTCCACCTCGAGGTCCATCAGATCACGGCAGCACTGCAGGAAGTTCAGGCGGTAGGAGCGCGTGTGAAAGCCGATGATGTCGTTCGCCAACAAGCCCGTGAAGATCTCCTCGCGGATGCGCGTGGGCAGCACCCGCCAGGCGTCCGGTTGCGTCCAGGGGATGTGGATGAAGTGGTGCAGGAACACGTCCGGGCGCGCGCGGCGCACGAGATCGGGCAGCGTGTACAGGTGGTAGTCGTGGACCATCACCACCGGTTCGCTCGCCCCCTCCAGCTGCTCCACCACCGCACGCGCGAGGTCCTCGTTGACGACGTTGTAGCCGAACTCGAACGCTTCGATCTCCTCGCGGCGGATGTCCGGCGCGTTGGACAGGTCCCACAGGTAGTGCTGGATGAACCACAGCATGGGGTTGGCGAACACGTTGTAGAAGCGGTCGTACGCGTCCGGGTCGCTGACCACCAGGCGCACTTTGTACTCGCCGCCGGCGGGCGAACGCACGGCGAACGCACGTTCTCGGTGCTTGCGCGAGACCGCGATGTCGTGCTCGGACATCGCCGAGGCGATCCAGATCGCTTCGCGGTGCGAGGCCAGCCCGCTGAGCGCGGTCACCAACCCACCCGAGCCGCGCTGCACCTCTCCGTGCGCGTGAAACGTGACGGGGCCGCGGTTGCTCACCAGCACCAGCGGAGTCCGCTGCGCCGGTTTCGCGCTCATGCCTGGAGCAGCTCGTTGAAGATCTTCAAGTAGTCGCGCAGATAGCGCGGCGTGAGGAAATGCTGGCGCACGTGCTCCTTGCCCCGGCGCCCGAGCGTGCGCCCCAGCTCCGGGTCGCGCAGGAACTCGAGCGTGCGCTGTGCGCACTGCTCGACGCTGGAGACCAGGTAGCCGGTCACGCCGTCCTCGATCTGCAGCGGGATGCCGCCGACGTCGCCGCCGACGAACGGGCGCGCCTTCCAGATCGCCTCCGAGACCGTCAGGCCGAAGCCCTCGCGCGTGGACTTCTGGATCAGCACGTCGGCGTGCGACTGGAACGCGTTGACCTCGATCGCGCCGACGTTGTTGAAGTTGTTGAGGATGTGTATGTCGGGGTCGCCGTCCGCGTGCGCGATCGTCGAGTTGAAGAAATCCCACCCCTCGGGGTCGTCGCTGGCCATCGAGCCGACCAGCGCCAGCTGCACCTCGGGCATCTCCTCCTTGAGCAGGCGGTAGGCGTCGATCACGCCCAGCGGGTCCTTCCACGGGTCAAACCGCGAGACCTGACAGATCAGCGGGCGATCGACGTCGATCCCGAACTGCCCGCACACGAACGCGCCGTCCTCCGGCGAGAGCGCCATGTTCTTCGGCGTCAGCGGATCGATCGCCGGCGGCACCACGTTGACGTGGCCGTCCATGCCCGCGGGCACGTACTCGCGCATGTGAAACAGCGACTGCGGGTAGTGCTCGAGATACGGCAGCAGCTCGGTGATCGTGTCGGGATTCGGGGTCGAGAGGTCGATGTGGCAGCGCCACACCCAGCCCTTGGCCTTCTCCGGCACGAGCTGGCACAGCGCCGCCGGCTGCGGGTCGTGCACCAGGCACACGTCCCAGCCGCCGGTGAGCTCGCGCGCGTTGATCTCGTTGAAGTGCCGCCACGTCGCCCACTGCTCGCTGTCGAGGTCCTGCGGGGCGCCCTGCAGGGCGTTGTGCATCAGCTTGGTCGCGTTGAAGAACTCTTCGCGTCCGTAGATCACCTGCCACTCGCAGTCCAGGCCGACGTCGCGCATCAGCGGCACGAGCGTGTACAGGATCTCCGACACGCCGCCTCCGAACGCGGTCGCCGAGACGTGCACCACGCGCTTGCCCTGTAGCGGCTCCGCCAACTCACGGATCTCGGCGATCAGCTCCCGCCCGCAGATGTGCGTGTAGTCGGCGAGCGTCTTGTTGGCGACGGCGACTGGCTGCAGCACGCGCCGGCACGATAGCGCGACCGCCACCCCCCGTGCGCATCGCCTGGCCTGCGGCGCCGACCCTGTGCTCCTTGCGCGCGCACGAGCCGACGGGCGGGCGCGCGCACGAGCCGACGGGCGGGTTATGGTCTACGGGCATGCTCAACGGGCGTCTGTACCGAGCGGCATTCGTGCCCTTCCTGGTCGCGCTTGCCGTCAGCGCGTTCTCGCTGCAGGCCAGCCCGCAGCCCGACACCTCGACGCTTGCCCCCGACGCGTTCGAAGGCGCGAGCGCGTTCGCAGAACTGCAGAGGCTGGCCGGCGAGTACCCGCTGCGAGCACCCGGCAGCGCCGGCGACGATGCGCTGGCGAGCGCCGTGGCGGACAAGCTCGAACGCCTCGGCGGCCCGGCCGGCGGCGGTTTCTCGGTGCGCACCTACCGCTTCGACGCGCAGACGATCGACGGCGAACGCCAGCTGAGCACGGTCGTCGCGCAACGGCCCGGCTCGACGGATGCCACGCCGATCCTGATCGTCGCGCACCGCGACGCCGCCGGGCGGGGGGCGCAGGCGGAACTGTCGGCGACGGCGGCGCTGCTGGAGCTGGCGCAGGTGTTCTCCACGCGCGCGACCAAGCGCACGATCGTGCTGGCGTCCACCAGCGGCGGCAGCGGCGGCGATGCGGGCGCCGCGCGCCTGGCGTCGGACCCGTCGGCGTTCGGGCTGCACGGGCCGTTCGACGCGGCGATCGTGCTCGGGGACCTCGCCGGCGAGCGCACGCGCGAGCCGATGGTCGTGCCGTACTCCGACGGCCTCGGCTCGGCTGCACTGGAGCTGCAGCGCACGGTCGACGCGGCGATCAGCCAGGAGACCAGCGTGCAGGGCGGCGTGCCGAGCACGTTCGGCCAGCTCGCGCATCTGGCGTTCCCGCTGACGGTCGGCGAACAGGGCGTGCTGAACGCCGGCGGCATCCCGGCGGTGCTGATGCAAGTCTCAGGCGAAGACCCGCCGCGCGCGGGCGAGCGCGTGAGCGCGGAACGCCTGGAAGTCTTCGGCCGCGCCGCGCTCGTCGCGGTGGACGCCCTGGACTCGGCGCCCGACGTTCCCGAGCAGATGCAGACGTCGCTGGTGCTGGCGCACAAGAGCGTGCCCGCGTGGACGCTCGAGCTGCTGGTGGCGACGCTGCTGCTCCCGCCGCTGCTGACCGGCGTCGACGGGCTCGCGCGCGCGCGCCGCCGGCGCCTGCCCGTCGGACGCTGGGCGCTGTGGACGCTCAGCTGTGCGCTGCCGTTCCTTGGCTGCGCGGTGTTCGTGCACGTGCTGGGCTGGCTCGGGGTGCTCGGGGCGATGCCCGGCGAGCCGGTGCCGGCCGGTGCGACGGCGCTCGGCACGCGCGCGATCACCTCGCTGGCTGCCATCGCGCTGATGTGCGCGCTGGCGTGGCTGCTGTGGACGGTGCTGCTGCGGCGGCTGCGGTGGAGCCTGCGCCCCGACGCGGACGCCGACGCCGACGCCGCGGGGCTGGGCACGGTGCTCGTGGCAACCTGCGTGGGCGTGATCGCCTGGCTCGCCAACCCCTTCGCGGCTCTACTCACGCTGCCGGCGCTGCACGCGTGGCTGGCGCTCGCCGAACCGCAGCTGCGGCTGCGACGTTCGCTCGCGCTGGCGCTGGCTGCGCTCGGCCTGCTCCCCACCGCCCTGTTGCTCGCCTTCTACGCGCACCAGCTCGGGCTGGGGGCGGGCGCGGCGATGTGGATGGGCGTGCAGCTGATCGCCAGCGGTCACGTCGGGGTGGCGGGCGTGCTCGTCTGGAGCGTCGCCCTCGGCTGCGTGGCCGCGACCGCGCTGTTCGCCGCCAGGCCGCCGTTCTCCGGCGGCGCCGCGCTGCTCGACGACGGCATCGAGGTGACGATCCGCGGTCCGCTCTCCTACGCGGGGCCGGGATCGCTCGGTGGCACGGAGTCCGCTCTGCGACGATAGGGAGCGTGCCCGAATCGCCCCCAGCCACGGCGCACGCGGGAAAGCTCGCCGGCGGACGGGCGCTGCACGTGCTCGCGATCGGGCTGATCGTCCTCGGCTCGCTCGTGCTGCTCGACGCGGTGGTCACGCTCGTCTGGCAGGAGCCGCTGTCGGCGCTGTACGCGAGCATCAGGCAGGACAGCCTGCGCGGATCGCTGCGCAAGATCGAACGCGCGGCGCCCACGCCGCTGGAGCGCCGAACGCTCGCCAGCCTCGCCGACGAGCGCGCGCGGATCGCCTACCTCGCGCGCGCGCTCGAACGCCACACCGGCAACGGGGCGGCTGTCGGGCGCATCCTGATCCCCCGCGTGGGCGCCGACTACGTGGTCGTCAAGGGCACGGACACCGCCGATCTGATCAGCGGCCCCGGCGTCTATTCCGAAACGCGCTTTCCCGGAGAGCCGGGGACGACGGCGATCGCCGGGCACCGCACGACCTACCTGGCGCCGTTTCGGGAAATCAACTTCCTCAAACCGGGCAACCACATCCTGCTCAACATGCCCTACGCGCACTTCACCTACACGGTCACCGGCCAGCGCGTGGTCGCGCCGACGGACGTGCGCGCAGCGGTCGCGCAGGTCGGCTACAGCCGCCTCGTGCTGTCGGCGTGCACACCCGTGTTCACCGCCGAAAAACGTCTGCTGGTGTACGCGCGACTCACGCGCACCGTGCCCGTTGGCGCGGCGCGCGTATTGCCCGGCGACGCCGTCCCCAGGGCGATCGAGACGCCGCTGCACCCGCGGGCGGGCAAACACGTGCGCCGGCGGGCGCTACCGCAGATGCTCGTATCCCTCGACCCGCACCGCGTCGCCCCGCTCGTCTAGCAGCAGCGCCCCCGGCGCACCCGCCTGCACCTCGCCGACCCAGCTGACCCGCGCCGTGCCGAGCGCGGCGAGCGCCTGCTCGACGCGCTGACGATCGCCGGCGGCGGCGCAGAAGCACAGCTCATAGTCTTCGCCGCCCCCCGCGGCCAGCTGCCAGGCGGGCACGCCGAGCTCACCGGCCACCTGCGCGACGCCCGCGTGCAGCGGCAGCGACGCGAGCTGCACGCGCAGCTGCACGCCGCTCGCGCGGCCGATGTGGGCGGCGTCCGCGGCGAGCCCGTCGGACAGGTCGATCATCGCGTGCACCCCAGCTGCCGCCAGCGCCCGTCCCTCGGCCAGGCGCGGCAGCGGCGCGCGCGCGAGCGCGAGCGCGGCCTCGCTCTCGGCGCCGCGCGCGGCGCGTCCCTCGAGCACCGCCAGCGCGGCCGCCGGCGCGCCCAGTCGTCCGGTCACGCCGACCAGGTCGCCGCTGCGCGCGCCGCTGCGCAGCACGAGCTGCTCGGGGCGCTCGGCCCAGCCGACGGCGGTCACCGACACGCTCAGCACGGGCGCGCCGACCACGTCGCCGCCGAGGATCGCCGTGCCCGTGCGCAGCGCCAGCACGTCAGCGGCGCGCACGAGCGCCAGCGCCCGCTCCTGCTCAAAGCCGCGCGGCAGGCCCAGCACCAGGTAGGCCTCGCCGGCATCCGCGCCCATCGCCGCGAGGTCGGACAGGGCGCCCGCTAGCGCCCGGTGGCCGACCTCGGCGGGCGTCGCCCAGCCGTCCGCGAGACGGAAGTGCACGCCCTCGACCATCGCGTCGACGGAGGTCACGCACACCGGCCGCGCGCGCACCACCGCCGCGTCGTCGCCGCCGCCCTGCAGCACCCGCGCGGCCGAGCGGGGGCTGGCCAGCTCGGCGGCGATGGCCTCGATCAGGGCGCGCTCAGCGATGCCGGTAGACGATCCGCGCGCGATCCAGGTCGTAGGGCGAGAGCTCGCAGCGAACGCGGTCGCCCGGCAGGATGCGGATGCGGAAACGGCGCATCTTGCCGGCGACGTGCCCGAGGACGATGTGATCGTTGTCGAGCTTCACGCGGAACATCGCGTTCGGCAGCGCCTCGATCACCTCGCCCTCGAATTCAACCTTGTCCTCCTTGGCCACAGCGATCAAACTACCAATGTGGCGCGCTCACGGCGGAGCGGCGCCGCCTGTGCCGCCCGGCGCGGAAGGCCCGCTCGGCGTCGGCGGCTTGACAGGTTCGTTGCTCGACGGCGTCTGCGGCTGGGTCTGCGGCTGGCTCTGTGGCTGGGTAGCGGGCGGGGTTTCAGCGGTGGGCGCCGGCGTTTCCTGCACTTCCAGGACCGGCCGTTCGCTCTGGCGCTTGGCGCCGCCACCGCCGTGGGCGGGGCGTTTGACGGCGGGCTGCGCGGGTGCGCTTTCGAGCGCCTGGCTGGCGAGCGCCTCGCCGGTGGTGGCGAAGTGCCCGTAGAACGGCTTGTAGGAGATCGCTTCCTTGGAGGGCTGGAATTCCACGCACGGCTGACCTTCGGTGACGGCGCTCATGTACGTTTTCCAGATCGCCGCCGGCAGCGCGCCACCCTGCTGCGGTTCGCCCTGCACGTCGTCCATCGGCACGTCCTTGTTCGGGTAGCCCATCCACACGACCGTCGTGTAGTTCGGCGTGTAGCCGTCCAGCCACGCGTCCACGAGTTCGCTGGTCGTCCCCGTCTTGGCGGCGGTCGGGCAGTCGATCGCGGACCTGACGGCGGTTCCCTCGAGCACGTTCTCGTGCAGGATGCTCGTCTCCTCGGCGGTGACCGCTTCGCTGAGCACCTTCACGCGGTGGGGCTTGCCCCAGTTTTCGTCGACCTGCCCGTCCGGGAACACGACCTTGGTGACGGCGATCGGCGTGTTGCGGTAGCCGCCGTCGGCGAGCGTCGCGTACACGACCGCCATTTCCAGCGGCGTCACGCCGACTTCCAGGCCGCCGAGCGCCTGTGCGGGGTTGCCGATCAGGTGCTCTTTGACGCCCATCGCGTACGCGGTCTGGGTGATCGTTTCCTCGCCGAGGTCGGCCGCGAGCTGGGCGTAGACGGTGTTGTCGGAGGTGAGCGTCGCCTGCACCAGGTTGATCGACTTGTTCAGCGAGGTGTTCTCGAACGTGTGGACTTCGTAGTTCGGTTCGCTTGCCAGCCAGCCCTTCTGCAGCGTGTGCGAGAAGTAGTAGGTGGTGTTCGGATCGATCCCGCGCGACAGCGCGTCGGCGAGGTCGATGGCCTTGAACGTCGAGCCGGGCTGGCGGTGCCCGTCGGCGGCGAGGTTGTACTGCGACTGTTCATAGCTCTCAGACTCCGCCATCGCTTCGATGTCGCCGTTGTGGGGGTCGAGCGTGACGACTGCCGCGGCCGGGTCGCCGCGTTCGTAGAGCACTTCGCTGATCGCTTTGCGCGCCAGCCGCTGCTTGTTCAGGTCGATCGTCGTGTACACCTTCAGCCCGCCCTGTTCGACGGTCTTCGCGCCGTAGCGTTCGACGAGCTCCTGGTGCACGTATTCGAAGAAGAAGCGTTCGATGCGCTGCGAGTAGAAGTCCCCGTGGTGGACCTCCAGCGGCGCCGCCTCCGTGGCCTTCGCCTGGGCGGCGCTGATGTAGTGCAGTTCGGCCATCTTCGCGAGCACCTCGTTGCGCCGTTCCCTGGCCTGCGCCGGGTCGAAGAAGGGGTTGTACTGCGAGGGCGCCTGCGGCAGGCCCGCGAGCAGCGCGCACTGCTCGAGGTCCAGCTGGGAGACGGGCTTGTCGAAGAACATGCGCGAGGCCGCCTGCACGCCGATCGCCGTCTGGCCTGCGACGGTGCCGTAGGCGACGCTGTTGAGGTAGCTGGTGAGGATCGACTTCTTGCTGTGTTCCTTGGTGTATTCGATCGCCATCGCCGCCTCGATGATCTTCTGGCGCAGCGTGTGGTCGTCGCCGCCGAGGTACAGGTTGCGCATCAGCTGCATGGTGATCGTCGAGGCGCCCTGCAGCGCGGCGCCGTGGAGCAGGTCCTTGACGGCCGCCCGGAAGATCCCGGTCAAGTCGACGCCGTTGTTCTTGTAGAAGCGCTGGTCCTCGATCGCCACCGTCGCGTTCTTCAGCGCGGCCGGGATTTGGCTCCAGCCGACGGGGGTGCGCGGTTCGTCCGATTGAATGACGCCCAGCGGCGTGCCGTCCGCGGCGAACACCTCCGAGCTGCCGCCACTCAGGCGCGGCTTCAGCTTGGCGGTCGAGGGCGCCGAGTCGGCGACGTGCGCCACGTAGGCGACGGCCGCGATCACCCCGACGACCAGCGTCGCTGCGAGCACGCCGCCCGCACCGAGCACGAACCGCGTGCCGCGGCGGGCGCGGCGGCGCTTTCTCGCTTGCACGGACATGGCAGGCAATCGAGATTACCGTGCCGCGTTGTGCTTTCCTGCCGCCTGCACGCGCGGCGGCCTCTACGCTCGATGCCAACCCCATGAACTCAGACACCCAGCTCGCCCGCCCCGCGCCCGCGCGCTGGCCGCTTCCGGCAAGCGTCTCTGCTGGGCGGCTTGCCTGGCTCGAGCGGCTGCGCGCCGACCGCGCGCGCATGGCAGCGGTGCGCGACAGCTGGCGGGCGCTGTGGCGCTCGCGCGCGCTGGTGGCGGCGGCGGGGATCGGCACGGTTGCGCTGCTCGGCTTCGGCCCCACGCGCAAGGCGTTTGACCCGCCCGGCCTGACGGGCGGCTTCGGCTGGCTGGGGAACGCGTTGGCGGCGCCGGTCGCGCGCTGGGACTCCGCCTGGTATCTGGAGATCGCGCGCGTCGGCTACCGCCCCGGTCTCGGCGCCGCGACCGCGTCCAGGGACGCGTACTTCCCCCTGTACCCGCTCGCCATGCGGGCGCTCGCGTGGCTGGGCGCCCCGCTGGTGCTAGCCGGCGTGCTGCTGTCGCTGGTCGCGTTCGCGCTCGCCCTGTACGGCATCCACCGCCTGACCACGCTCGAGCTCGCCGGCGCGCGCCGGCACGCGCTCGCCGGCGCGGCGGGTGGGTCCCCGGAAGATGCCGCGCGCCTGGCGGTGCTCGTGACGGCGTTCGCGCCGATGGCGTTCTTCTTCTCCGCCGTGTACTCGGAGTCGCTGTACATGGCGCTGTCGGTCGGTGTCTTCTGGAGCGCACGTCACGGACGCTGGGCGTGCGTCGGCGCGCTCGGTGCGCTGGCCACCGCGACTCGCAACACGGGGCTGGTGCTGCTCGTACCGGCCCTCATCATTTATCTATACGGTCCGCGCGAGGATCGCGCACAGCAGACGGCGCCTGGGCGCCGCGCGCGCCTGTCCCTGCCTGAGATGGTGCGCCCGCGCTACCGCGTGGGACGCGAGGCGCTGTGGCTGCTCGCGTTCCCGTTGGGGGCGGCGTCGTTCGGCGTCTATCTGGGGCTCGCGGGCGGCAACCCGCTGGGGTTCCTGCACGCGGAGGGGGTGTGGGGCAGGCACCTGACCGTCCCGCTGGCCGGCCTGTGGGATGGGGTGGGCGCGGCGTTCGACGGCGCGCGCCAGCTGCTGTCGGCGCAAACACAGCACGTGTACTTCGCCGCGGGCCAAGGCAGCCCGATCGTGGGCGCCGAGCACAACCTGCTGATGCTCGCGTTCCTCGCGTGCGCGGTGGTGGCGTGCGTGGGCGTGCTGCGCACGCTGCCGCTCGCCTACGGCGTGTACGTCGTGCTCGCGCTCGCCCTGCCGCTGTCTGACCCCGTGCGCTCAGAACCGCTGCAGTCGCTGCCGCGCTTCACGCTCGTGCTGTTCCCGCTGGGGATCTGGCTGGCGTCGTGGCTGGCGCGCCGGCCACGCGCGCAGCGTCCGCTGCTGGTCCTCTCAACGCTGGCGCTGGCCGTGTTCACAGCCGAGTTCGCCACCTGGCACTGGGTGGCCTAGCGGGCACATGGAAGAGCCGTTCGCGCACATCACCTTCGAGGCGCAGCCGCCGGATGGGGGCACGCGCTCGCCGGACACCGAATGGCCACCGTGGAGCGGGCCCGCGGCGTTGCTCGTCGGGCTCGTGCTGGCCGCGGTGGGCGCGCTGATCGTGGACCTGCCCGCGCTCGCGCTGGGCGCGAAGATAACCAGCTCGCACACGCCGCCCGGCCTGTCGCTCGCCGACACCGTGGTCCAGGACGTCGGGTTCGTGCTGGCCGCCGTGTTCTTCGCCCAGTTGGGGGGCCGCACGGTGAGCGCGTGGCAGTTCGGCCTGCGCCGCCCACGCGCAGGCTGGCGCACGGCCGCGCTGCTGGTGGTGGGGTTGATCGTCGCCTTCATCGTGCTCAGCGCCATCTGGTCGGCGCTCGTGCACCCCGAAGAAGACACCAAACTCCTGGAAACGCTCGGCTCCAACGAAGGCACCGCGCTGCTGGTGCTGAGCGCGGGGCTCACCTGCGTGGTCGCGCCGATCTGCGAGGAGTTCCTGTTCCGCGGCTTCATCTTCACCGCGCTGCGCAACTGGCGCGGGACGCTGCCGGCGGCGCTGATCACCGGGGTGATCTTCGGCGGCGTGCACTACGGCTCGGCGCCCGCGCTCGACCTCGTGCCGCTCGGGGTGCTCGGCTTCGGCCTGTGCCTGCTGTATCGCTACACCGGCTCGCTGTACGCGTGCATGGCCGCGCACTCGCTGAACAACTCGCTGGCGTTCTCCGGCCTGGAGAACTGGAGCTGGCAGATCCCCCTGCTGATCGTCGCCGCGTTCCTGGGCATCGCCGGCGTGGTCCTCGCGTGCAAGCGCGTCGGCCTGATCACGCCCGAGCCGGGGCTCGCGCCCCCGGGGTAGCCGGGGCTCGCAGATGCGTCGGGCGGCCGGGGCCAGCGGCACCCTGCACGATCGCGCACAACGCTAGATTACGGGCCTGCGTGGATGCGATCGGCGAGTATCAGGGCGACCTCGACGCCGCGCGCGAGCGGCTGGTGGCCGAGCTGCGCCGGCACGCGCTCGTGCTCGGCGAGGTGACGCTGACCAGCGGCGCGCGCGCGCAGTACTACGTGGACGCCAAGCGCGCGATCCTGCGCCCCGACGGGTTTGCGGCGCTCGCGGCGCTGCTCGCGGCGCAGGTGCGCGAGTGGGGCGGCACGGCCGTCGGCGGGATGACCATGGGCGCCGACGCCGTCGCCTGCGCGGCGCTCGCCGGCAGCGCCCGCGTGACGGCCTTCTTCGTGCGCAAGGACGCCAAGACCCACGGGCTGCAGCGGCGCATCGAGGGGCCGCCGTTGGAGGACAGGGACCGCTGCGTGATCGTCGAGGACGTTGTCACCACCGGTGGCTCGACGCTCGCGGCGATCGAGGCGCTGCAGCACGACGGCCGGCACATCTGCGGCGTGCTCAGCGTGCTCGACCGGCTGGCCGGGGGAGGCGCTGCGATCGAACGGGCGGCGGGCGCGCCGTACCGCGCGCTGAGCACCATCGACGACGTCTATCCCGAGCGTCCCGACAGGGCGACAGGCTGATGGCGGGCGGCGGCGGGCAGCCGCCGGGCGTCGTCGTGCGCGCCGCAGGCCCGGCCGACGTGCCGCTGCTGCTCGCGCTGTTCGCGGAGCTCGCCGAGTACGAGCACCTCACGCACGAGCTGCACGCCACCGCGGAGCTGCTCGCGCCCGCGCTGTTCGGCGAGCGCCCGGTCGCCGAGGCGCTGATCGGCGAGCACGACGGCGCGGTCGCCGGCTACGCGCTGTTCTTTCCCACCTTCTCCAGCTTCATCGCCAAGCCCGGCATCTGGCTGGAGGACCTGTTCGTGCGCCCGGCGCACCGGCGCGCGGGCGTCGGCCGGGCGCTGCTGGCGGCGGTCGCGGCGCGCGTGCACGAGCGCGGCGGCGGGCGCCTGGAGTGGGCGGCGCTCGACTGGAACGAGCTGGCGCTCGGCTTCTACCGCAGCCTCGGCGCCGACACGCTGGACGAGTGGATCACGCACCGGCTGATCGGCGCGCCGCTCGCGCGGCTGGCGGGGGAGGCTGCGGCGGGAGATTCGGGCAGCCAACGCCGGTAGCCTTCGCTGACGGCATCGCGACGGCAGCGCGCGGTGGCACGCCCTCGTAGTCCAATGGATAAGACGACCGCCTCCTAAGCGGTAAATCCAGGTTCGACTCCTGGCGGGGGCACTGGGCGAGAATCGCCCGTGTCTATGCGGGATTCGCGGCGAGACGGCCCCGTGGCGATATACGCGAAGGCCACCGGGCCGACTTCCACCCCACCGAGGTCAACCGCATCGAGCGCGTCCGACGCAACCCCGGCCTACTCACGACCATCAAACTCGCCAAAGCACTCGGCGTCCCCGCCGGCGACCTACTCGCAGGGCTTTAGCTCAATGCGTCGGCCTTGGTGCGCGCGTGTAGGTCGGAGATCGCTTCGTGAGTCCCCAGCAGCATTTGCTCGGCCATGTCCGGCGTGATGTTCGTGGGCAGCGGATTCGGAGACGATCATGCCCGCCGTCAAGGCCAAACAGGTGCATGGCTCGATTCTCGCACCGGAGCCTGTTGGCCAAATCGAAACGCTCGCGGCCTCCGTTTGGGCAGCAGCCTCTTTCCCGAACGAGCTGGATCAGACGACTTGCGAGAGCATCAGGCTACGGCCAGCTTCAGCTCGGCAGAGTCCGCCACGGTCGGCAGCTCGATCGTCAGCTTTCCCCCGTCTGCCTTCTCAAGCAGACGGCGCACATCGACGAGCGTCAGGCCGACCAGCGCGCCATCGGCGTCGTAGCTAACGGCGTGGCCCTCGGGCGTCTCATCGAAGTCCACGGCGCGTCTGGGATCGCCGGTAGCGAGATACAGCACGTCGGCCTCGGCGTCGTAGCGGACGCGATCAAAGGTGTATGGGCCGATCTGGACGCTCATGGCTTGCTTCTCCTGGGAAACGCCGTGCGAACTCTCCCAGTTGAGTCCTCGTCAAAGGCTACTACGACCTTGAGCCAGCGACTGGGGCCTGCGCCCTCCAGGTAGAACCAGTCTTGGCCTGGGCGTGCCTGCTCGATTCGCTCCGATGGTTCTCGGATGGCGCGGAGCACGTCGGCTTGGTGCGCGGCCATGTAGGGGTGACCGTCAATGATGTGCTCCCACCGCTCGTCGGTCAGGTGGACAGTGCGCCCGAGGGGATCGGCGACTGAATTGATCGAGGGCATCAGGCGGCAGACTACTCGCGTCCTGCGATCCTCTATTCGTTTGGGCAGCAGCCCGATTCCGCTGCCCAAACCCCGCCGAATCGAGCCCAATCCCGCCTGATCCAAGGCCGTCGCAGATAGCCCAAAACGCTTGCAATTGCGCCCAGATACTGCCTTTCTGGTGGCCGCCTGGCCAGCCTCCTAAGCGGTAAATCCAGGTTCGACTCCCGGCGGGGGCATGCGGAGAAATCCGTGCTACGACGCTGGTTCCGGGTCGCGTACAGCGCGGCTGCCAATCGAGCCGCCAGCACGCTGAGTGGCCGCCACTGCCAGATGCAACCCCGACAGCTCGTGGTCTTTTCAGGTTTAGCACAGTTTATCGCATCACGATAAAGTACGCTAAGCTTGCTAAACCATCGACCGCTCACGCAACCCGTACACACCAAACGCTGGGGCGCCCCCGGCGTACCTTGCCGGCCGTGCGACGGAGGTCGATGATTTTCGCGTCTTGCTGCGCCGGATGGCCGCCGGCTACACGGAGCAGTCAAAGATCGTCACCGGCCTGCGGGGTGTGGGCAAGACCGTGCTGCTTGGCGAGTACGAGAAGATCGCGAACGAGGAGTCGTGGGTTCCGATCAAAGCCGAGGTCTCGAAGAACGCGGAGTTTGGACCCCAGATCGCGAACCTCGCCCGACGTGCGCTGTTCCAGGTGTCGCCGAAGGCGCGCTGGACCGCGCGAGCGCGGGAGGCTGGCGCGACACTCAAGTCGTTCTCACTGACAGTCAGGCCTGACGGCTCGCTTACCGCAGGGCTTGACATGGAGGCGGCGCATGGGCGTGCCGACAGCGGCGACCTTAACGACGACCTCGCAGATGTTTTCGTCGCAATCGGTCGCGCCGCTCAAGATCACGGACAGGGTGTCGTCTTTCTCTTTGATGAGATCCAGTTTCTAAAGAAGGCAGAACTGGAGGCCCTAGTGGGCGCAGTCCATCGCGTGGTGCAATACCAATTGCCCCTGACGTTCGCGGGTGCCGGCCTTCCGCAGCTCCCGGGCCTCGCTGGTGACGCGAAGTCGTATGCGGAGCGCCTATTCAAGTTCCCGATGATCGGCGAACTGATTGGTAGTGCAGCCCGCGAAGCGCTCGTCGAGCCGGCCCGACTGGAGCAGGTGGACTTCGACCGGCGAGCCGTTGACGCGATCATCACTTACACGGAGGGGTATCCCTACTTCATTCAGGAGTTCGGACGTGCGGTGTGGGATATCGCCGAGGGACCCACGATCACGTTTGAGGACGCCACGAGCGCTCAAGGGGTCGTTGAGAGTGAGCTAGACGAAAGCTTCTTCCGAGCACGGATCCAGCGGTCTACCGCAGAGGAGCGACGCTACATGAGGGCGATGGCTGAGTTGGGATCGACCGAGCAGAAGGCGTCGGACGTTGCTGAGGTTCTAGGGAAAGCGTCAGAGCAGATCGCGCCGCTACGTGCCCGGCTAATCAGCAAGGGCTTGCTCTACACCCCACGCTACGGCTACGCAAAGTTCACCGTCCCACAGTTCGATCGCTTTATGCGGCGGTACATGGACCTTGACGAGCCGCAGCCTGCCGAGCGCTAAAGCGGTAAATCCAGGTTCGACTCCTGGCGGGGGCATGCTCGGCTATCGCGTCGTCCGCCAGAAGGGATCGCATCGCAAGCTGGAAGCGCCGAACCATCCGCCGATCACGTTCGCCTTCCACGACAACCAGACGATTCGCCCAGGGACCGTGAAGGACATCCTCTGCAATCAGGTCGGTCTTGCCGAGCAAGAGGCGTTGGCGCTACTCTGAGATAGCCATGACCGTCCGTGTGCTCCACCGACAAGACCAGGACACATGGGTCGCCTCATCGCCCGACGTGCCGCGCTGGACCGTGGTGGCGGACACCTATGCCGAGGCGCACCAGCTCGCCGAGGAGGGCGTGCGCTTCGCGCTTGAGCGCGACGACCTGACGGTCGAGCACTACGTACCTGCCGGCGTCGCCGTCGCCGCGTAGCAGGCGCCGAGCGCCAACACATCCTCCACGAGCGCGGAGAGCTGGACCACGTCATCAACGTCACGGTCCCCGAGCACGTCGCCGTCAGCCCGGACACCCTTGCGGAGGCGCTGGCCGCAGCCTGATCGAGTAAGCCGTGGCATCGTGCTTTGCCGTTTGGGCAGCACTCTCGGGCGAGGCTCCTTGACCGTTTGCCCGACCCCATCACGCGCCGAAAACCGCCACCTCGTGCTCAAGCAACCGGCGCCCCCGTCCGATCACCTGGGCGATGATTCGCGCGGTGAGCAAGCGGACCCTTCGCCCGTCGCTGACTCGACGGGCACTGAGCTCGGCGGCCCTGCTCGCCGGCTTCCTGGTGGCACTGGTCCCCGCAAGCAGCCAGGCGGCGCTCTCGACGTTCGGCAGCACGCTGGCTTGGCCCGCGACGCTGAACACCACCGCCAACCTCGACTACGTGGGCACGTACACGGAAGTGCCGGTCAGCCCCGAAGCGCCGACGGGGGTGTTCCACACCAACCACTGGGGGACCGACACCGCGCTGTGGAACGTGGCGCTGCCAAACGGCAGCCCCAGCGCGCCGGCGAGCGGCCAGGCGGTGAAGGTGAGCCTCGAGGGCTGTGCCCAGCCCGCGCCGGGCGGGCCGTCGCCGCTGACCCAGATCCACTTCCAGGACATCACGCCGCTGCCCGGCGGTGGCGCGCGGGTGAACCTCACCTCGCAACCGTTTGAAATCCCGGTGTGCGGACAGAAAGGCGCCGGCGGCAGCACGATCACGACTTACGAACCGATCAACCTCTGCGTGAACCAGGGCGACTACGTGGCCTTCAACGACGAGGGCGGATACGTCCCGTTCATCTACCGCAGCGGCGTCGCCTACCAGGTGATCAGGGGAGTGTCGGGGTCCACGATGGACTCCTTCATCCGCGCCAACGGCACGGACAACGGCGACACGATGTCTGCCGGCGAAACCGCAGCCAACGAAGGCTTCGCGTCGAACGCCAACGAGGAGCTGATGTTGCGCGTGACGCTCGGGACGGGCCCCGACGCGCGCTACGTGTGCCCCGGTGGCAGCAAGGAAGCGCCCCCGGTGTTGCCGCCGATCGACGTTCACCCCCAGACGGACGGCATCAACCGCGCGCGGGTCGTCGCAGTCGCGGTGTACTGCAGGCAGATGCCCGACTGCCAGGGCTCGGTGGCGCTGGCCTTTGGCGGCAAACGGGTCAGCATCGGCAGCGGCCAGTTCACCGTCCCCGGCAACACCACCGGCCACGTGCCGATCCGGGTCGTGCCCTCGCTCTTGGGGTTGATCCGTCGCGACGACGGGGTGACGACGACGTTGACCGCCATCGTGTCCGGGAAAGCCTTCACACAGCGGATCGGCGTCAAGATCTTCTAGTCGTTGGATAGGGTGGCGCTCGGCCTTGCGCGAGACGCTGATCCCGATATTGCGGTGCCCGTCCTGCGGGCAGGACGGGCAGTGGGATCTCCAGGTCGCGCACCGCGACGAGCGCGAGATCCGCGAGGCCAGCTTGACGTGCGCAAGCTGCGGCGCAGCGCGCGCGGTGCAGGACGGCATCGTCGATCTCCTGCAGGCCCCGCCCGACTTCGTCACCCGTGAGGCCGCCGGGCTGCAGCGCTTCGCCGAGCGCATGCGCGCCGACGGCTGGGACCGCGAGCGGGTGCTGGAACTCCCCTATGTGCAGCTCGGCTACTGGTACGCGCAGGCCACGTCGATGCTCGACGTGCTGGAGGGTCGTGCGCCCGGGCTCGACCTCAGCCCAGGGCAACGGATTCTCGACGTAGGCTCGAACACGTGCTGGGCGAGCGCGATGTTCGCGCGGCGTGGCCTGGAGGTCGTCGCGCTCGACATCGCCGCGCACGAGATGCAGGGGTTGCGCACCGCCGACTGGTGGTTTGACGCCAACGACGTGTACTTCGAGCGTGTGCTCAGCGTGATGTTCGCGCCCGCGTTGGCCTCCCTGGCCTTCGATCTGGTCTGGTGCAGCGAGGTGCTGCATCACAACCACCGCGCGAACCTGCACCGCACGCTGGGCGAGCTCTTCCGCCTGCTCAAGCCGGGAGGGAAGCTGATCATCGTCAACGAGCCCGTGCGCGCGCTGCGCTCACCGAAGCTGCACCCAGGTCAAGACGTCGCCGAGTTCGAGGGTCACGAGCACGCCTACCTGCGCCACAGCTACCTGCAGGCGGTGCGTGCGGCCGGCTTCGAGATCGAGCTGTTCGGCCCATCCCGGCTGGGAGCGTTCGACGCGGGGACGCTTGGCATCAGCACGCGGATGAGCGCCTTCGACGGCTTCAAGGTCGCCCTCACGCACACCGTCCGCCACTACCGGCGCCTGCGCAGCTCCTACCTCGCGTGGAAGACGTACGTCGACGGCATGTCCCTCCATCTGGTCGCCACCAAGCCAACGACCGCGGCGGCGGATCGTTAGGAGCCGGTGACGGTCAGGAGGGCCCGGTGACGGTCAGGAGGGCCCGGTGACGGTCAGGAGGGCCGGTGACGGTCAGGAGGGCTCCTCCTCCTCCTCCTCCTCCTCCTCCTCCTCGCCCGCGTACAGCGACTCCCGCGTGAGCTCGCGCGCCTTGCCGTCGAACAGCTTGATCTCCAGCAGGTCTTGGCGGTAGTCGTCGGGGGCGATCAGCGTGAAGCGCTCGTCGATCAGCGGGCACTGGTCGACCGTCAGGTCTGCCAGCTCGGCGGTGACGATCTCCCCGCCTTCAATCAGCGGCCGTCCCCACACGAGCGTCATGGCGGCGACCGCGCCGTGCTCGCCGCGCCACGAGCCGATCACCTCGTCGCACAGGTCGAGCGTCCAGTCCGGGTTGCGCTCGGCGGTCTCGTCGGTGAAGTCGACGTACGCGGAGAACTCGCTCGGCTCCTCGTCGTCGAGGCCGGGCAGGAAGCGCACGTAGCCGAACAGCTCGTACCCCGCGGACGTGAGCGCGGTCCCCGGCAGGTAGGTGTGCCCGTGCCAGGTGCGGTCGGGATACCAGCTGATGGGCCCGGGATCGCCGATGTCGTTCTCGCCTTCCAAGCGCAGCGCGGCGCTGAGGAACTCCTCCTGCAGGCGCTCCGCCCAGCGCCCGTACGGCAGCTCCTCCTGCGGGGGCTCGGCGGCGAAGCGGGGCACGAAGCGTTCTTCGGGGGCCATCGTCGCCCGGCAGCGTAGCCGGCTCACGCCGCCCGTAGCACGGCGGCGGCACGCTCGGGCTCGACGATGTTGAGGTTCACGTCGGTTGACAGCTCGAGGCCCGCCAGATGCGTGAGCCGCGGCACGATGTCGATGCGCCAACAGAAGTCCTCGGCGCCGCGCGGTGCGGTGCGCACCCACAGGTTCAGCGGCGGGCTCGACCCGAGGTAGCGCGCCAGCCGGCACAGGCCGTCGTGCAGCAGCGCGGCGCCGGACGGGCCGTCGTCCTCGAAGCGCGCGCGCGGGGTGCGCGGGGCGAGCATCAGCTGGAAGGGCAGGCGTGAGGCGTAGGGGGCCATCAGCACGGCCTCCTCGTCGATCGCCACGATCCGCTCGCGCCGGCGCACCTCCTCGGCGACCAGGTCGCCGAGCAGGCTCTGGCCCATCGTGCGCGTGGTGTACGCGCCCGCGCGCTCACGCTCGCGGGCGACGGTCGCAGGCACGAAGTCGAGCGCGTACAGCTGCGCGTGCGTGTGCGGCAGCGAGGCGCCCGCCTCACGGCGCTCGTTGACGATCAGCTGCAGGTAGGCGCTGCCGGCGTGCGCGCGCATGCGCTCGCGCCACACCTCCACCGCGCTCACCACCTGCTCCACCGGCAGCTGCGCCAGCGAGAGCACCGGCTGCGGGCCGTTGACGATCACCTCGTGCGCGCCGCTCGCCGGCAGCGACTCGAACAGGTCCGGCGCCCCGCGCCCCGCGCGGGCGAGGAGCCCGCCCGCCCGGGCGCCCGCCCGCGCGGCGCCCGCCGCGTCACCCCCGCTCGCCGCGCCACTGTCGGCCCCGCCCTCCCCGCGCGCGCCGTTCGCGCTGACGAGCGCGGGGAACAGGTTGGGGACGACGCGCACGGTCCAGCCGGGCGAGTCCGCCGGCCCGCCGGCGGGGCGCACGGCATACAGCTCGGGGGGCGTGCGCTGCTCGTGCCCCTCGGCGAACGGGTCGCTCTCCGGGTCGATCGCGTCGGGCGGTGCGCAGCGCGGCTCGCCGCCGGGGCGCAGCGAGCGCTCGCCGGCGACGATCGTCCGGTGCCCGCTCAACGGGTCGATGCGCACCTCCTGCAAGCTCAACCGTCCAGCGCGTAGCGCCTGATCGCCTGTTCGAGCTTGGCCACGCTGGCGAACGGACCCAGGTGGATGAACTGCTTGCCGCTGCGGTTGTAGAACACGGTGGCGGGCGTGAACACGGAGTCGGTGATCGCGATCCCCGCCTGGCCGCTTTGGTCGTAGTAGCTCGGGTAGCCGACCGGGAAGGAGCGCAGGAACGCGCGCGCTTCGCTGCGGCTGGCGTCGTTCGAGTCGATGCCCAGGAAGGCTACTTCGCGACCGCGGGAGACAGAGACGTGCTGAAAGATCGGGGCCTCGTCGCGGCACGGTTCGCAGTCTGAGGCCCACTTGTCGATCACCAGCGGCGTCCCGCGCAGCGCCGCCAGGCGCGCGCGCAGCGCTGGCAGCCCGCCGGGGAGGATCTGATCGGCTTGCGCGTGCAGCGCCGCCAGCGGTTCCGGCCCGCCGGACAGGCGCGCGCGGATCTGCGCGGCGGTCAGCTTGACCGCTGGCGGGCTCGAGGAAGTGGCGCTGAGCTGCACCAGGCCGACCACCAGCAGCGCGAGCACGGCAACCGCTGCGGCGGTCATGGACAGGCGCTTGAGCGTCATCGGCGTAAGGGTGTCAGATGGCGCTCGCTTCAATCGCGCCTGCGCGTGTTATATCCTGCAAGCACATCGGAGTCGGGTCGCATAAGGGCGCCCGACGAACAGCGCCGTGGGGCGCTACCTCCAAGCCAAGCCGAAGCGCAGCTTCGACGCCGGCCCTGTCTAGAAGTCCACAGCCTCAATGGCCGAGTCCACCTCAGTGGCCCTCGCGGCCACGACCATTCCAAGCTCCGCCGACATAGCTCGCGCGGAAAAGTTCGTGCGCGAGCGTTTCGTGCACGAGGGCGAGGACGCCCAGCTGGCGCTCGCGGCTGGCACACCGCGCAGGCGCGCGCTCGACCAAGCGCTGGCGGAGCTCGCGGAGGACCCCAAGGCCAAGAGCCCGTCGACCGCCTGGCGGCGCGAGTTCTCGCTGCTGCTGGGGCTCGAGCGGCTGCTCTCCGACGAGGAGCCCAAGCTCGCCGACGGCACGGTCCTGTCCGCCCACCAGGTGGACGCGTTGTCGGGGACGCTGACCGCGCTGCTCGCCGAGGCGCAGCGCAGCGCGAACGGCGCCAACGGCCGCACGGCCGCGTCGGCCTCGCCGGAGCTGCTCGCCTCGGCGGACATCCTTGGTCCCGCGGGCGCCAGCTCCCCCTCCAGGGACGACGCAGCCAACGCTGGCGAGCCGCCGTCCAACGGGGCGGCCGTGCGGGACGCGGAGGCGGCGGAGGACGAGGACGACGAGGAGGACGAGGAAGAGGACGAGGAGGACGAGGAGGACGAGGAGCTGGGCCCGGTGCAGCGTGCGGCGCCCGACGAGGAGGAGGACGAGGAGGAAGAGGAAGAGGAGGAGCTCGAGGAGGCAGAGGACGAGGAAGAGGAAGAGGAGCTGCAGGGCGAGTCGGAGTCCGATGAGGAGCCGCGCGACTGGGAGGAAGAGGACGAGGAGGAGTCGCTGGCCGAACAGCCGGAGGACCCGAATGCGGCCAAGCGCTTCTGGTTCGAGCACGCGACCGGCGCCGGCAAGACGGTCGCGGCGCTGGGCTTCGTGGAGGCGTCGCACACGGGTGGCGTGCTGATCCTCACCCACCGGCGCAACCTCGTGGACCAGTTCCTGGGCGAGCTGCGCGACCGCGGCTACTCGACGCGCATCAGCCGTCCGCTGCTGAAAGGCGAGGACTCGGTCAAGGGCCCGGTGACGGTCGAGACCTACCAGTGGTTCGTGCGCAACGCGGGCAAGATCTCCAGCGCGTACACGATCGTGATCTGCGACGAGGCGCACACGGCGCTGGGCGAGAAGACGAGCGGCGCGATCCGCGAATGGACGGGGCCGATCTTCATCGGCATGACGGCCACGGGGGCGCTGATCGCGCGCCACGTGACCGACCTGTTCCCCACGCAGACCTCGCGCTTCGACCTCGCGCAGGCGGCGCGCAGGGGCGTGATCGCGCCGCTGCGCTGCGTGCGCATCTCCCCCGGCGTGGGCGTGCGCACGATCGCCAAGGTGCCGTTGCGCCGGGGAGAGGTGGACACGGAGTTCGACCAGGACGAGCTGGCGAAGCTGCTCGACCAGCAGCCGTTCAACCTGGCGGTGGCGAACCTGTACAAGACGCGCTTCAACGGCGTTCCCGGCGTGGTGTACGCGGCGGGCGTGCGCCACGCGTACAACCTCGCGGAAGCGTTCCGCGCGGAGGGCATCAAGGCGATGGCGGTCTCCGGCGAGACGCCCAAGCGCGAGCTGGTGGGCATCCTCGCGCGCTACGAGCGCGGCGACATCGACGTGCTGATCAACGCGCAGCTGCTGGCCGAGGGCTGGAACAGCCCGCGGGCGACGGTGTGCGTGCACCTCGCGCCGACGGCCTCCAAGCGCATCTACCAGCAACGCGTGGGCCGCGTCACCCGCCGGCACCCTGGCAAGGAGGCGGGGCTGGTGGTGGACTTCGTACACCCCGCGACCAAGCACGATGACCCGGTGGTGACGCTGCACTCGCTGCTGGACAGAGATGTTTATAGAGGTGGAGCGATCGTGGTGGGACCGGTGCGGCGTGGGCGCGGGCGCAGGATGCGCGTGGAGCGCCGCGTGCTGCCGGTGTGCGCGGAGGAGGAGCGCCGCTTTCAGGTCTTCGAGCGTGAGCTGTGGCGGATCGCGGTCGAGCACCTGGACTACGGCGAGCAGCACCTGTGGGCGGCGCTCGCCGGTGCGCGCGTCGCCCCAACCGGGTGGCGCAGGGCGCGGGCGATGCTGCACTTCGACCGCACGGGCGAGCTGAAGAGCCGCTTCCTGATCACGGCGGTCAAGCGCAACAAGAACCCGCAGCTGCGCCTGCGCGCGCTGACGGACATCGCGGCGCTGCGCGACGCGGACGCGTTCGACGAGGCGATCGACATCATCGGCGGCTGGCCGCGCGAAGAGCGCAAGGAGGCGACGAAGATCATGCTGCGGGCGCTGGTCGAGCGGCGGATCGGCCGCCGCGACCAGGCGAACGCGTGGATCTGGCGCCTGGCGGAGTACACGCGCGACGTGCACGAGGAGTACGCGGTGCAGCGCTGGCCGGAGACCAAGCGCCTGCTGGGGCTGCTGGTGAACTCGGCGGGCGGCGCGCACGCGCGCAACGCGCGCCGGCTGATCCACGCGGCGCGCAAGCAGGACCGCCGGCTGGCGGCCGCGCTGCTGGCCGCGGCGCTGGCGCACACGCCGGAGGCCGAGGAGGCGCTGCGCGGCGCGCGCACGCGCATGGCGCGCAAGCCGCCGGCGCTGGCGCGCGAGCTGCTGCGCAACTTCCCCAAACGTCGCGCGCGCAACGCCCGGCGCAAGCGCAAGGGGGCGAACAACGGCGCGCTCGCCGAGGGCGTGGTGGCGCCCCCCGAGCCCGCCGCCGCCGAGCTCGGCTCTTAGGCGGGCGTCCGCAGGTGCACCTCGCCGGCGTCGAGCGTCGTGCGCCCGCCGCCGTCCAGTGCGACCACCAGGCGCCCGGCCCCGTCGATGCCCTCGGCGCGTCCCCGTCCCGACGCCCAGGCGATCTCGCGGCCGAGCAGCGCGTCGCGGCTGCGCCACGCCCCGAGCGTCGCGTGCGCCGGCTCGCCCAGCCGCTGCTCCAGGGCCGCCAGCAGCCGCGCGAGCGTCGGCTCGATCGCGCTCTGGGGAAGGCCCAGCGTCGCCGCCGGCAGCCCGGCGGTGGGCTCACCGCCCTGAGCGACCGCCGCGGCGCGCAGCTCGGGCTCGAGCTCCTGCAGGCGCACGGCGACGTTCAAGCCGACGCCGATGACCGCCCACCCCTGCTGGGGACGCCCCTCCACGAGGATGCCGGCGAGCTTCGCCAGGCTGCCGCGCCCGCCGGCGTCGGCGCCGCGCGGCGCATCCCCACCCTTCCCCGCGGGGGACGCTGCGATCACGACGTCGTTCGGCCACTTGATCTGCGCCTGCTCCCCCTTCGAGGACGATGCGTCGGCGGCGTCGCACACGGCCACGGCGGCGATCAGCGGCAGCAGGGGCGGCGTACGCTCCGGGGCCGCCCAGCGCAGGAGCAGCGACATCAGCAGCGCGCTGTTGGCCGGCGCCAGCCAGCGCCTGCCCTGGCGTCCGCGCCCGGCGGTTTGCTCGCCGGCGGTGACGAGCGTCCCGGACGGCGCGCCCGCCAGCGCCAGCTCGCGGGCGCGGTCGTTGGTGGAGCGCGTGCGGCGCAGGTGCACGCGCGGGCTGCCGAGGTGGGGGGCGTCGCGGTCGGCGGCGGCGGTTGGCGTTCGCGTCGGTGCTCCGCTCACACCGCGCGGACCGTCAGCTCGTCGTCGGCGCCTGCGCCGAGGAGCTTGGCGGCGGAGCCGCGGTTGACGGCGAGCGCAACCATGCGGGTGGCGTCCTCGTAGATCAACAGCTCCCCTGGAGTCACCTCGGCGAACGTGGCGGCGTATTTGGCTGTGCGCGCGGCGCCTTCGTGGCTGATGGTGAGCGTGTCGCCGAGCCGCGCGCCGAGCGCCGTGAGCTGCTCGTGGGCGGCGTCGAGGATCAGGTTGCCGAACGTGTCGCTGCGCAGCACGTGCACGGTCAGCGTGTCGTCGCTGAGATGGGCGGTGGGCAGGCCGAAGCGGCGCAGCTGCTCGACCTCCAGCGGCTCGCCGACGGCTTCCAGGGGTTCGCCGGCGGCGAGCGCCGCGGCGACGGGGGCGAAGATGTCGCGGCCGTGAAAGGTGCGCGACACGGGCTCCAGGCGCTCGGGCGAGTGGCCGATGTCGACCGCCTCGATCACCCCGCCCAGGGCTTCGGCCGTTGGTATCAACAGGCCGTTGTCCGGTCCCACGAGCGTGCGTCCCTGGTCGAACGTGCGCAGCGCGACCGAGCGTCGCGCGTGCCTGCCGACGGCGCTCACGCCTGGGTCCACGACCGCGAGGTGGACGCCGGCGGGCATGAACGGGATCGCCGAGCGCAGCACGATCGCGCCGGCGCGAACGTCGTGGCGCGGCACCGAGTGGGTGAGGTCGATCACGCGTGCGCTCGGGCAGCGCCTGGCGATCACCCCGTGGCAGACGCCAACGAACTCGTCCACCAGCCCGTAGTCCGAGAGGAAGGTGATGACGGGTGGGAGCTCTCTATCGTTGAACATCGCTCGCTCGTAGTTGCACGTCGGCTAGCAGCGCTTCGACCATGCCATCGACATCATGGCGCTCGGCCTTGACATCGGGTGAGAGTCCGTGCTCGCACAGCGTTTCGCTGGTCACAGGACCGATCGAGACGATACGTGTGCCTGCGGACAAGCGTGCGTCCCCGCCAGCCGCCGCCAGCAGGAAGCGGACGGTCGAGGAGGAGGTGAACGTCACGTAGTCCGCCGTCCGCACCGCCTCCAGCCGCTCGGCCGGCAGCGGCTCGGCGACCGTCTCATACAGCGCCAGCACGTCCACCTCGGCACCGCGCGCGCGCAGCGCCTGCGGGAGCGCCTCGCGCGCGTCGCGCGCCGTGGCGACCAACGCCCGCTCGACCGTCACCCCCGACAGCGCCTCCACGAGCGACTCGGCGACGGCGCGCTCTGGGATGACGTCGGCGACGATGCCGCGCTCGGCCAGCGCGCGGGCGGTGCCCGCGCCGATCGCAGCCATGCGTGTTCCGGCGAGCGCACGCGCGTCGCCCGGTGGGTGGACGCCATCGTGCAAGCGCGCGAACAGCGCCCGTACGCCGTTGGCGCTCGTCAGGCAGATGAGGTCGTAGGGGGAAGGGTCGATCGTGGGGTGGGCGGGATCGAGGATCGTCTGCGTGCGGATGACCGGCGCCTGCACCACGCTCGCGCCGAGCGCTTCCAGGCGTCCGGCGAGCGCGCTCGCCTGCGCGCGGGCACGCGTCACCGCCACCGTCAGCCCCCGCAGCGGCCGTGTGGGCAGCCAGGCGAGCTCCTCGGCGAGCGCTGCAACGGGGCCAATGACGGTGATCGAAGGGGCACGGATCTGTGCCTCCGCCGCGGCCTGCGCGATCGTCTCCAGCGTTCCCGTGACCGTGCGCTGGCGCGGCAGCGTGCCCGCTTCCACCACCGCCGCCGGCTGCGCTCGCGGACGCCCCGCGTCGATCAGGGCCGCCGCGATCTCCGCCAGCCGGCGCACCCCCATGTACAGCACGAGCGTGCCGGGGAACGCGGCCAGCGCGGGCCAGTCGATCGCCTCCTCGGCGCCGTCCGCGCGTGTTTGGCCGGTGACCAGCGCGACCGCCCGCGCGCGCCCGCGGTGGGTGACGGGGATGCCCGCGTATGCGCTTGCCGCGATGCCCGCCGTCACGCCGGGGACGACCTCGAAGGGGATACCCGCCGCGCGCAGCGCGAGCGCCTCCTCGCCGCCGCGCCCGAACACGAACGGGTCGCCGCCCTTCAGGCGCACGACAGTCCGCCCGCTGCGCGCCCGCTCGATCAGCAGCGCCTGCGTGTGCTCCTGTGCCACCGACGGCCCGCCGCCCTCCTTGCCCACGAACAGCAGCTCGGCGTCCGCGCGCGCGCCGTCGAGCGCGGCGTCGGGGATCAGCCGGTCATGGAGGATCACGTCCGCCGCCGCGATCAGCTCCAGCGCACGGGCGGTCAACAGGCCGGGGTCGCCGGGGCCGGCGCCGACGAGGTAGACCCGCCCGCTCACGATCCGACCGGCCAGTGCTCCAGGTTGAGCTCGGGCATGGGGAAGTGCTTTGGATTGCCCGTTGCGAGCCGCGCTCCGATTGCCATTGCGGCTGCTGCGACCAGGCAATCAGCTTGGCTGAGCGTGATTCCCCGGCTGGCGAAGTCCCGTCGCCAGCGCCCAGCACGTTCGCCCTCGACCCGACCGAGGGGCGCAAGATGGAGTCCGCGCAGGAATCGCAGGACGCGCGCCTCTTGCTCGACGTTCGTGCCTCGCAACACCTCGTCCACGTTGACAGCGCATGTCCACGGGACTTCTCCGGCGTCCAGCGATTGTTGTATCCGCTGCGTGGCGGGACGCTGGCGCAACGCGTCGATCAGAACGGTCGTGTCGAGCAGCAGCGGCAATCGTCAGCCGACACGGCGCGGGTCGCTGAAGCGTTGGTCGTGGACCCAAGCAGCAGGATCGGCGTCCCAATCGCGACCGTCATCGGTGAGGACCCCGAAACCAGATTCGATGTCTTCGCGGCGCCGTGCGTCGTCGAGCGCGCGGCGCAGGGTGTCGGCGATGAAAGTGCTGCGACGGCGTCTGCCCACGCGCTTGTCGAGCTGTTCGACGAGCTCGTCATCGAGGCTTATGTGCAATCGCATGGCCACAACGTAGCACACACTGGGAACCCGGTCTGAGGGGTCCGCTCACGCCAGGCTCGCCATCTCCGCGGCCCGCGCCAGCAGCTCCCCTGCGCCCACCGCCAGCAGCCGCTCCGCCGCCCGCCGCCCGAGCGCCTCGGGGTCGTAGAAGCCGCCGAGCAGCTCGTCGCCGATCCACTCCGATCCGTCGGGCAGCCCCACCCACGCGCGCAGGTGCAGGCAGCCGCAGCCGGCGGGCACGGCGTAGGCGCCGAGCGGCGTGTGGCAGCTCGCGCCCAGCTCGCGCGCGAGCGCGCGCTCGGCGCGCAGGCATGCGAAGGCATCGTTGTCGGCGATCGCCTGCGCGGCCGCGCGCGCGTGCCGATCGTCGACGCGACCCTCCAGCGCGAGGGTGCCCTGGCCGGGCGCGGGCACGAAGCGCTCGGGGTCGAGCGTGCCGCCGGCCTCGGACTCGCGCCCCAGCCGCTGCAACCCTGCGCGTGCGAGCACGATCGCGTCGAGCCGTTCCCCAGGGTCGGCGAGCTTGCGCAGGCGCGTGTCCACGTTGCCGCGGATCGTCACCACATCGAGGTCCTCACGCACCGCACGCAACTGGGCGATGCGCCGCACGCTGCTGGTGCCCACGCGCGCGCCGGGCCGCAGCTCCTCGATCGCGCCTGCGCCGCACAGGACGTCCTCGCCGGCCGCTCGCGCGGGCGCGCCGTACAGGGCCAGCCCGTCGGCAAGCTCACCGGGGACGTCCTTGGCGGAGTGCACCGCCAGGTCGATCGCGCCGCCCTGGAGCGCGCGCTCGAGCTCGGCTACCCAGCGCGACTTGTCCCCCTGCGGGGACGATGCGCGCGTGTCGGCGTCGGCGCGATCGCCGCTGGTCCGGATGGGCACGATCTCGCACGCCTGCCCGGCGCCTTCCAGGCCGCGCGCCACCAGCTGCGTCTGCGCGAGCGCGAGCGCGCTGGCGCGCGTGCCGATCCGCATCGCCCGCGCGCGCCGAGCGGTCAATCCTGTGGCGGCGGCCCGGCGGCCCGTCGGCGCTTGCGGGCCTCCACGGGCTCATGCAGATCGTGGACCTGCGCGAGCTCGTTCGCCGGGCGCTCGCGCGCGGAGGCGTCATCATGCAGCGCGAACAGCTCGCGCACGAGCTCCAGGCTCGCGTGCCCGCGGTCTTCGCCGAGGCTGCGCAGGCGGATCGTCGGCTCGTGCAGCAGGCGGCTCATGACCGCGCGCGCGATCGCCTCCACGCGCGCGAGGTCGCGCGGCGAGGCCGAGTCCCAGCGGCCCGCGTTCTCCCCCAGCACCTGCTCGACGATGTCATCGCCATGTGCGCGCAGCGCGCCGATCGTGGGCAGCGCGTCGAGCTGGCCGAGCCAGCGGGCGAAGCGGTGGATCTCCTGCTCGACGATCTCCAGCGCCCGCGGCACCTCCTCGGCGCGCGCGCCGAGGTTGCGCGCGATCACGGCCTGCAGATCGTCGATGTCGTACAAGCTCACGCCTTCGAGCTCCGCGCACGCCGGGTCGATGTCGCGCGGCACGGCGATGTCGATCAACAGCAGCGGAACCCGCCCGCCGTGCCCCTCGCCGCGGCGCGCGCGTTGGGCCATCACCAGCTCGAGCTCCTCGCGTCCGACGATCGGGTGCGGGGAGGCGGTGGAGGAGACGACGATGTCGGCGTGCACCAGCTGATCGGGCAGTTTGTCCAGGCCGACCACCGACCCGCCGAAGCGTTCGGCGAGGCTCAGCGCGCGGTCGGCGTGGCGGTTGGCGACGAAGATCGTCCCGGCGCCCTGCTCGGCGAGCGCGCGCGCGGTCAGCTCGCTCGTCTCGCCCGCGCCGAGGATCACGACGTGGCGATCCTTCAGCTCCCCCAGCAGGCTGAGCGCGAGATCGACGGCCACCGACGGCACGCTCACGCGGCTGGCGCCGATCCCCGTCTCCGAGCGCACGCGCTTGCCGGTGGTGAGCGCCGCGGCGAACAGGCGGTTGGAGAGCGGTCCGGTGCAGCCGGCGTGCATGGCCGCCTCGTGCGCGCGCCGGACCTGCCCTTGGATCTCGGCCTCGCCGATGATCATCGACTCCAGTCCCGCGGTCACCCGGTAGAGCTGGCGCGCGGCGTCGCAGTTGCGCGGCGAGTAGATCGCCTCGGCGAGCTCCGTGGGACGGATCGCCGCGCGGCGGGCGAGCAGGCCGAGCACGTCGGACTCCGCCTGGACCAGATCCCCGCCCGCCCCGCCCACGACCAGGTACACCTCCGTGCGGTTGCACGTGCAGATCACCACCGCCTCGCGCACCTGCGCCGTGGCGGTGGCCTCGCGCATGAACTCGCTCGCCTCCGCGTCGGTGAACGCCAGGCGTTCGCGCAGCGCGACCGGCGCCGTCTTGTGCGAGACGCCGAGCGCCAGCAGCTCGCTCACGGGCGTCCCTTCACGGGGTACGCGGGCGTCGCCTCCCGTTGGTCGAGCGTGTGCTCGTCAGCGCGTTCGCGTGCAGCCTGGACGTCCAGCAGCTCCCCGAGCTCGCGCTCGATGCGGCTCATGCGGATCGCCATGATCGACACGTACACAAGCACGAGCGCGAACAGCACGATGTACGCGCCGGCCACGTACTTGCCGGCGGTGTGCAGCGGCAGCGCCGGGAGGGTCGCGAGCGGCGCGGGCGCCATCACGCCCCCGACCTGCCGGCTGCCGGCGCGGAGCCCACATGGTGAAGCGCCGGCGCCGCGCTGCGCGAGCGCGCGCCCGTGCTCGGCGCCTCGCCCGCCAGCCGCCGGCGCAGCGCGCGCACCTGCGCGCGCGCGTGCTTGGCGGTCAGCTCGTACTTGCACAGCGTGGCGAACAGCAGCGCCATCGCCACCAGCGAGACGAGCAGCGTGAAGGCCATCGACGCCGGCAGGTTGGAGGTGCTGGAGAACACGCGCGGGTGCAGGTACGCGGTGGTCTCGTTGACGGCGAGGTAGTTCAGCGGCACGAACGCGCCGGCGGTGATCGCGAACACCGACGCGTAGCGCGCCTGGCGCTCGGGGTCCTCGATCGCAAAGCGCAGCGGCTGGTAGGTGGCGTACAGCAGAAAGATGATCAGGAACGACACGAGCGTCGGCTCGCTCCACACCCACCAGTGCCCCCACGAGCCCTTCGCCCAGATCGAGCCGGTGACGAGCGTGCCGAGCGCGAAGATCAGGCTCATGTGGATGACCACATACGAGCGCATGTCCCAGCGCGCGTCGCGCGTGCGCAGGTACTGGATCGCCAGCAGGCCACCGAGCACGAACCCGCACAGCGCGATCGTCGCCAGCGGCACGTGCACGTAGAAGATCTTCTGCAGGAAGCCCTGTTCTTCTTCCAGCGGCGCGTAGAAGAACACGAGCGCCAGCGCGAGCGTCACGGCGATGACCGTGGCGATGCTCAACGCACGCAAGCCCCTGCCGTACGCAAGCGGCCGCGAGGCGGTCGGTGTGGAGCGTTCCACGGGTCGGTCAGTCCTCCAGGAGGAAGTCGAAAACAGCGTAGGCGATCAGCCCGAACACCAGATCATAGAGCCCAAGCGTCAGCAGCCATTTGCTTGCCGGGGCGCTTCCATGCGCTTCCACGAGCAACGGCGCGGTGGCGCGCGAGGCGCCGATGACGATCGGCACGAGCAGCGGCAGCGCGAGCAGCGGCCCGAGCAGGTCGCGCGCGCGGGTGTGCACGGCGAGCGCGCCGACGAGCGTGCCGATGACCGCCACGCCGACGTCGGCGAGCGCGAGCGTGGCGATCAGCCCCGGCAACGCCGGCCACGGCGCCGGCCCCAGCAGCAGCAGCGCGAAGGCGGGCACGGCGACGAGCTCGAGCACGAGCAGGTAGGCGAGCAGCGTCAGCGCCTTGGCGAGGAACAGCGCGCTGCGCTCCACGGGGGCGAGCAGGAAGCCGTCGAACCCCCCCTGGTCGGCGTCGGCGACGAACAGGCGGTTGACGCCGAGGAGCGCGGCGAACAGCAGCGTCACCCACAGGATCCCCGCCGCCTCCTCGCCTTCGACGCTCGCGCGGTCCAGCGCGAAGTGGAAGACGACGAACGTGCTGAGCGCGAACAGCGACATGCCGGGGACCGACTCGAGCGTGCGCAGCTCCACGAGCAGCTCCTTGCGCAGCAGCGCGCCGACGGTCTGCCACAGCGGCGTCTGGCGCTTGACGCCCGCGGCGGGCGCGGCTGCCGCCGGGCGCTCCAGCTCACGGGTGGCGCTCACCGGTACAGCCCCGCGATCTCCTCGGGCGCCACCTCGCTGGCCGCGCGCGCCAGCACCGGCCGTCCCGCCTGGAGACCGAGCACGACGTCGGCCTGCGCCAGCCCGCCGCTCGGGTCGTGGCTGCAGACCACGCGCGTGCATGGATGCCCACCCGCCCGCGCCCCGATCAGCGGCTGCACCAGCTCGACGGCCGCGGGATCGAGGTTCGCATAGGGCTCATCGAGCAGCAGCAGTTCGGGGTCGTGCAGCACGCAGCGCGCGATCGCCACCCGCTGGACCATGCCGCGCGAGAGCGTGCGCAGCGGCTCGCGCGCACGCTCGCGCATCGCCACCGCGTCGAGCAGCTCCTCCACGCGCGCCGCCCGCACGCCGTGCAGGCGCGCGTGGAAGCGCAGGTTCTCGCGCGCGCTCAACTCGCGATAGAGCAGCGGCTCGTGCGCGAGCACGCCGACGCGCCCGCGCACCGCCCACGCCTGCGCCGGCAGCTCACAGTCGAGCACGCGCACGCGACCGGCGTGCGGACGCAGCAGCGTCGCGAGCACGCGCAGCAGCGTCGTCTTGCCGGCGCCGTTGGGGCCGAACACGACGAGCGTCTGCCCCGCCGCCAACGACAGCCACACGTCGCTCAGCGCCTCGCGCTCGCCGTAGCGGCGTGTCAGTCCCTCCAGCTCCAGTGCAGCGGTCAACGCACGCGTTGTGTCGATAGGCCGAATCGGCTAAGCGACGCGGCCGTTTTTGGACGTTGATCGTGGCAAAGCACCGCAACTGCGAGGCGTTCATGCGGGTTCTCACGGCGAGGCTGCGGTTGTGCATTTCGTCTAACAGCGATGTGAGGGAGTCGCGTAATGGAACCCACAGACTGGTCACTTGAACGCATGTCGACCGCCGCGCTCGTGGTGCGCACGATCGACGCCCTGGACGAAAGCACCGAAGAACAGCGCGACGACCTGTTGGGCGAACTTCTGTGCGCAGCGTGGGGAAGCATCGTGGCCCAGAACCAGTAGCGCGAGCTACACCTGTATCGCGTGGGCGTCCTGCGCCCGCGCGATCAGCTCGCGCACGGCCTGCTCGCCGGACGCCCGCTCCCCGTCCTGCAAGAGCGCGATCGGGTCCGGCTGCCCGCCGACGATCCCCTCGAAGAACTCCTTGCGCCCTTGGTATGTCGGCAGCGTGCCCTTCGCCCAGCCGCGGACCTCGTTGAGCAACACGGCCAGCCGCGCGTAGGGCTCGCCGAACTGCGCTTCGATCTCGCGCTTCATGCGCTTGGCGAGCGCCGGCGAAGCGCCGGCGGTCGAGATGGCGATCGCCAACGGCCCGCTGCGCACGATCGCCGGCAGGATGAAGTTGCACAGCGGCGGCACGTCGACGACGTTCACGAGCATCGCGCGCCGCTCGGCGTCCTCGTACACGGCGATGTTCACGTCGGTGTCGTCGCTGGCGGCGATCGCCAGGAACGCGCCCTCGAGATCGCCAGCACCGGCGTACCGCCGGCGCTCCCAGCGGATGGAGCCCTCGGCCGCGTAGCTTGCGAGCGCCGGCTCGGCGTCCGGCGCGATCAGCGTGACCTGGCCGTCGCACGCGAGCAGGCCCTCGACCTTCTCCAGGCCCACCTCTCCCCCGCCGATCACCACGCAGCGCCGGCCCACGAGCCGCAGGCAGGCGATGTAGAAGGGGGTGTCGAGCATCCCCTGCACGCAGCTCTGGTCGCACACGCCCTTGCGCAGCTGGCACACGCACTCCTTGCCTGCATACGCTTGAGCGGGCATCGCCTCACAGAGTAGTGCAGGGCCGCGCCCCGCCCGGCGCCCCGGCGTCGCCGGTGGACGGCCCGCGTCGCTGGCCGGCACCCCGGCCGCCGACGGTGCTCGGCCGCCGCGCGGCAGCTAGCGCGGCAATCCGCGGCCGAAGGCGCGGGCGCCGACCCGCGCGAGCGCGATCGCCCCCTCGCGCCACGCGCGCTCGTGGTCGGAGTCGCGCGTCGAGCGCAGCTTGGCGACGGCGCGCATCGCGCGGGCGGAGGTGGCGTCGTACGGTCCCCACCACAGGCCGCGCATGCCGGGGGGGTCCCAGGTGATGAGCTTCTCCTGCGCGCACGCGCGCAGCCCGGCCGCCCCGAGCGTGCGCCCGAGCCCGCCGCCCACCGCCGCGCCCCACGGCCCACGCGAGACGGTCGGCCCCGGCAGGTGGTCGTTCAGCCACACCATGCCCGCGTGCAGCTCGCGCGCGATGCGCAGGCCCTGGTAGCGATCCGCCGTCCAGATCGACGCGCCGAGGCTGTAGGCGCCGCCGTTGGCAGCGGAGATCGCCTCGTCGATCGAGTCGACCGCCGTGAGCACCAGCACAGGCCCGTCGATCGGCTCGCGCATGATCCGCAGCTCGGCGCGCGCGTCGGTGATCACGCTCGGCGCGTAAAAGCAGCCGGCCGCGCAGCCCGCCGGGCGGACGGGACCGCCGCAGTGCACCCGCGCGCCGGCGGCGAGCGCCTCCTGCACGAGCTCGTCGATGTGCGCGGCGCGGCGCGCGGAGGCGAGCGGACCGACCTGGACGCGCGGGTCGCTGGGGTCGCCCACGGTGAGCGCCTGCGCCCCGCGCACGAGTCCCGCGAGGAAGCGCTCGTAGAGCTCGCGCGCGACGTACACGCGCTCGACCGACCCGCGCGCCTGCCCGGCGCCGGCACAACCCGCCCACAGCGCGCCGGCGACCGCGCGGCGCAGGTGCGCATCGGTGAGCACGAGCATCGCGTCCTTGCCGCCGAGCTCGAGCGCGACCTCCTTCTCGCGCGACACGCACGCCCTGGCGACCACCCGCCCGACGGCCGGCGAGCCGGTGAACAGGACCTTGCCGACCGGCGCCTTGGCGAGCGCCACGCCGACGTCGGCGCCGCCGTGCACGACCCGCACGAGCCCCTCCGGCAGCCCGGCGCGCGCGAGCACGCGCGCGATCCGCTCGCCCGCCAGGCACGCGCGCCCGGCGGGCTTGAACACCACGCCGTTGCCCGCCAGCAGCGCGCCGGCGATCTGCCCGAGCGGCTGTGCGAAGGGGGCGCTGCCGGCGCCGATCACGCCGATGACCCCGTACGGCTCGTACGCGATGCGCGCGCGCTTGGCGAGCGCCAGCGAGCGGTTGACCGCCACCCGGCGGGCGCTCAGGATCTCCGCCCCCTCGCGCGCGATCCAGCGCAGCGCGTCGATCGCCGCGAGCAGCTCGAGCGCCGCGACCTCCGCGCGCGGGCGCCCCTGCTCGCGGCCGAGCGCCTCGCGCAGCTCGTCGAAGTCGTCGATCACCGCCTGCGCCATCCGGTCCATGTAGCGCGCGCGGTCCTTGACGCGCAACAGCGCCCACAGCGGCTGGACCTTGGCGACCGCCTCCACCACCGCGTCGAGCTGCTCGGGCGCGGTCACTGGCACGCTGCCGAGCTTCACCCCGGTCGCGGGGTCGCGTGCGACCAGCTCCTCGCTCGCCGCCGGCTCGTCCGGGTCGATGGAGGTCTCGCTCGGGGACGCGCTCATCGAGGCGATTATCCCTCGCCGCGGGCGCGTGCCCGGCGAACCTCTGCCAGGCGCGCCGCGAGCGCCGCCTCGGCGTCGTCGGGCGCGTAGAAGCGCGCGCCGACCACGCCCTCCGGCGCCAGCTCCTGCTCGCTCACGTGGCCGGGGTGCACGTGGGGGTTGTCGTAGCCGCCGCGGTCTTGTCCTGGCCGTGGGCCGGAGCGCAGCCAGCCGGGCACGGGCGCGGCGCCGTGCTCGCGCACGTGGGACTCCGCGGCGGACAGCGCGCGCCCGGCGGCGTTGGACTTGGGCGCGAGGGACAGGTAGATCGCGGCCTGGGCGAGCGCGTAGCGCGCCTCGGGCAGGCCGACGTGCTCGACGGCGGCCGCCGCGGCGGTGGCAACGGAGAGCGCGTTCGGGTCGGCGTTGCCGATGTCCTCGGAGGCGAGGATGACCATGCGCCGCACGATGAAGCGTGGGTCCTCGCCGCCCTCGAGCATCACCGCCAGGTAGTACAGCGACGCGTCCGGGTCGGACCCGCGCGTGGCCTTGATCCACGCGGAGATGTAGTCGTAGTGGCGGTCGCCCTTTTTGTCGTACAGGATCGCGCGTCGCTGCAGCGCGTCCTCGACGCGCGCGAGCGTCACGCGCCGCTCGCCGAGCTCCCCCTGCGGGGACGATGCCGCCGCGGTCGCGGCGGCGAGCTCCAGGGCGTTCAGCGCGGTGCGCGCGTCGCCTTCGCTGCGCGCGGCGAGGAAGTCCAGCGCGGCGTCCTCCACCGACAGCCGCTCCGCGCCCTCGCCGGGGGCCCCGCCGCCCACCGCCAGCGCGGCGGCCGCCCGGTCCAGGACCACGCGCACCTCCTCTGCGCTCAACGCCTGCAGCGCGTACACGCGCAGGCGCGAGAGCAGCGCGCCGTTGACCTCGAACGCGGGGTTCTCGGTGGTCGCGCCGATCAGCGTCACCAGGCCCTCCTCGACCGCCGGCAGCAGCGCGTCCTGCTGGGCCTTGTTGAAGCGGTGGATCTCGTCGAGGAAGAGGACCGTTTGAACACCGCCTGCGGCGGCGGTGCCGCCATTCAGCTCGCGGCGATGCGCCGCGCGCTCGATCACCGCGCGCACCTCCGCGCGTCCGGCGGCGACCGCGCTCAGCTCCTCGAACGCCCCGCCCGCGTGCGCGGCGACGATGCGCGCGAGCGTCGTCTTGCCCGACCCCGGCGGGCCATGCAGGACCATCGAGTGCGCGTGCCCCTGCTCGATCGCCGTGCGCAGGGCCGAGCCGGCTGCGAGTAGGTGGGACTGTCCCACGAACTCGTCGAGGCTGCGCGGACGTACGCGCACGGCGAGCGGCTGGGAATGTCCGTCGTGCGGATCGTCCTGCCCCTGCGCACGCGACTCGCCAACCTGGCCAGACGTGTCCAAATGCCCCGCATCCTGGTCAAACAGCGAGTCCACCGGGGGTAGTATCGCGAGTGCAGCGACATCCCACGGCACCTCTCGCTGGAGGCGGTGGACGAGGGTTGTCGAACTAGTAGCTTCGATGCGACGCCGCAGTCCCGAAATCCCGCCCAGGGAGCGCTCAAACCGTGAGCACCGGCGTCGCTGAGCTGCTCCCCCCGCCCTCGGGAGGCGGTGGCCTGGAGTTCCTCGACGCGCGCGGCGACGTCGCGCGCTCGCCGCTGCAGCTGTTCTGGCAGCGCTTTCGCCAGGACCGCGTGGCGCTCGCGTCGCTCGCGTTCATCGTGTTCTTGATCGTCATCGCGCTCGCGGCGCCGCTCGTCGTCGGCATCCTCGGCCTGCCGGGGCCGAACGTGCAGAACCTGAGCCTCACCAACGCGTTCGGCTCGCCGCTGGGGCCGAGCCTCGCGCACCCGTTCGGCGTCGACCCGCTGGGAGAGGACGTGATGTCGCGGGTCATCTACGGCACGCGGGTCTCGCTCGAGGTGGGCATCATCGGCACGCTCATCTCGACCGTCATCGGCGTGACGGTCGGGACGCTCGCCGGCTTCTATCGCGGCGCGATCGACATGGTGCTCTCGCGCACCATGGATGTGGTGCTCTCGCTGCCGCTGCTGCTCTTCGGCCTGGGGCTCGCCGCCGCGTGCAGCGTGCGCGGCTGCCTGAAAGGGCTGATCGAGCCTGGCCTGGGGACCATCATCGTCATCATCGCGTTCGCCAACTGGCCCTATGTCGCGCGCATCGTGCGTGGTCTTGTGCTGTCGATGCGCGAGCGTGAGTTCATCGAGGCCGCGCGCGCCCTGGGCGCGTCTGACGCGCGCATCATGTTCAGGGAGATTCTCCCCAACCTCACCGCGCCGATCATCGTCTACGCCAGCTTGCTCGTACCCACGAACATCCTGTTCGAGGCGGGCCTTTCCTACTTGGGTGTGGGCATCCGTCCCCCGACCGCGAGCTGGGGGCAGATGCTCGCCGCGGCCACGCCGATCTTCAACACGGCGTGGTGGTACATGGTCTTCCCCGGCGCAGCGCTGCTGCTGACGGTGCTGGCCTTCAATCTGCTGGGCGACGGGCTGCAGGACGCCCTGAACCCGAGGACCGCCCGATGAGGGCATCGCTACACGACACAGGAGGCGTCCGAATGAGGTCCATCAGAACGATCCTTGCCATCGCCGTGGCGGGCTCGACGGCACTGGCGCTGGCCGCGTGCGGCTCGTCCTCGTCAGAAACCACCTCGAGCACGAAAGCCACCAGCGCGAGCGCCATCAGCACGCCGGGCTATCCGAGCCCGACCACCGAGTCGCTGGGCGGCAAGCGCGGTGGGACGCTGGAGGTGCTCCAGGAAAGCGACTTCGAACACCTCGATCCGGGCATCACCTACGCCGCGCTCGACTACCCGGTCGTGTTCGCCACGCAGCGCCCGCTGTACTCCAACAAGCCGAACTCGACCGAACCCACCCCCGACATGGCCGCCGGCCCGCCGGAAATCGCGGCGAACAACAAGACGGTCACGGTGCACATCAAGGAAGGCATCCACTTCAGCCCGCCGGTCAATCGCGAAGTGACCTCCGAAGACGTCGCCTACGCGATCGAGCGCGGCGCCAATCCGGACGTGGCGAACCCCTACCTGAAAACGTACTTCAACTCGCTCGAAGGCGTCGAACAAGCCGACGGAGGCCCGATCAAGGGCATCGAAACGCCGAACAAGCACGAGATCGTCCTTCACCTGGACGAACCCAAGGGGCAACTCGTGGCCGACGCGTTGGTGCTGCCGCTGACCGCCGCGGTGCCGAAGGAATATGCGGAAAAGTACGACAAGAACAAGCCGTCGAACTACGCCGCCTACGAGGTCGCGACGGGGCCGTACATGCTGAAGAACGACGCGGAAGGCAAGGTGCTCGGCATCGGCTACGTGCCCGGCAAGTCGGCGACCTTGGTGCGCAACCCGAACTGGAATCCCAAGACCGACTTCCGCCCCGCGTACCTGAACGAAATCGACATCAAGATCGGCGGCTCAGAGCCGGTCATCGACCGCCAGGTGCTCGAAGGCACGAACGTCGTGCAAAACGAGCCGGTGCCACAGTCCGGCGTGCGGCTTGCCGCTGAACACTACAAAAGCCAGATGGACATCTCGCCCGGCGGGGGCAATCGCTATGTGGCGCTCGACAACAAGGTCGGGCCGTTCGCGAACATCGACCTGCGCAAGGCGGTGTGGGCGGCGCTCGACCGTGTGGCGCTGAACAAGGAGCGCGGCGGCGAAGTCGTCTCCACCGTGGCCACGCACTTCATCTACCCGACGATCAACGGCTTCGAACAGGCCGGCGGCCTGAAGGGGCCGACGGGTCCGCAGTTCGACTACAACGAACACCCCGAAGGCGACATGGCGATCGCCGAAAAGTACATCAAGCTCGCCGGCTACCCGAGCGGCAAGTACACCGGCACGCAGACGGTGCAGGTCGTCGGCGCGAGCAGCCCGCCGGAAAAGGAAGACGCAGAAGTCGTCAACCAGACGCTGAAAAACCTCGGCTTCAACACCAAGCTCACGCTCGTGGAAGTCTCGACGATGTACGCGAAGTACTGCGGCGTGCCCAAAGAAGAGATCGACGTGTGCCCGAACGTCGGCTGGATCGCCGACTTCGCCGACCCGCAGACGGTGCTCGACGTAACGTTCGCCGGGAAGTCCATCGAACCCGTTGGCAACGTCAACTACGGGCAGGTAGACAATCCGAAAATCAACAAGGCAATCGCGGCCGCGGAAGTCGTCCAAGGCAAAGAAGCACGCGGCAAGGCGTGGGCGAAAATCGACGACGAACTCGTCGAAGACGCAGCCGCGGTTCCGTTCGACTGGGAAAAGACACCGCGACTGGAGGGCAAAGACGTGCACGGCGTGGCGATGCTGTGGAACGAAGGCGCGTGGGATTACAGCTTCACTTCGCTGAAGTAGCGCGGGCGCGGCGAGCATGATCCGCTACATCATCCGGCGCCTGCTGTGGGGCGTGGTGTTGCTGATCGTCCTCGCCGTGCTGATGTTCATCCTGTTTCGCGTGTTGCCGACGGCCAACCCCGCGCTGTTGCGGGCGGGGCGCGACCCGCAGCCCAAGCTGGTGAAAGAGATCGAAGTCGTGCTCGGCCTCAACAAGTCGCTGCCGGTCCAGTGCTGGGACTACCTGAAGGAAATCTTCCTGCATTTCGACTTCGGTTACAGCTATTACAGCCAGGAGTCGGTCAGGAGCCTGATCGCGGAACGCCTGCCGGAGACCCTCTCGTTGACGGTCGGCGCGGCCGTGCTGTGGATCGTCGCCGGCCTGTCGGTCGGCATCGTCTCGGCGCTGCGGCGCCACTCGTTCCTCGACCGCGCGCTGATGGGCGGCGCCCTCGTCGCGATCTCGGCGCCGGAATTCTGGCTGGGCCTGGTGTTCCTGTTCCTGTTCGCATCGGACATCGGGAAATTCAAGGTCTTCCCAGGGGCGGGCAGCTATGTCGGCCTCACCAGCGACCCGTGGAAATGGTTCACCTCGCTGATCATGCCGTGGATCGTGCTCGCCTCGGGCTCGGCCGCGGTCTTCGCGCGGCTGATGCGCGGCAGCTTGAGCGAGACGATGAACGAGGACTACATCCGCACGGCGCGCGCCAAGGGCCTGAAGGAGCGAGACGTGGTCCGCCAGGGTGTGCGCGCGGCGATCAACCCGATCGTGACGCTCTTCGGCCTGGAAGTCGGCGTGCTGCTGGGCGGGGCGATCCTCGTGGAAGTGGTGTTCGACATTCCCGGCATCGGCGAGCTCTTCTACAAAGCCATCCAGACCTCGGACTTCCCCGTCACGCAGGGGACGGTGCTGCTCGGCTCGATGTTCATCATCCTCGCGAACATCGTCGTGGACGTCGGCTACGCGTATCTCGACCCCAGGGTCAGATACTCGTGAGCCGGCGCGATCTCGCCGGCGCGCCGAGCACGAGCGAGCCGCTGCTGAGGGTGGAGGAGCTGCGCGTCGAGTTCCCCACCGAGGATGGCGTCGTGCACGCCGTCGACGGGATCACCTACCAGGTCTTGCCCGGACGCACGCTGGGGATCGTGGGCGAGTCCGGCTCGGGCAAGACGGTCGCCTCGCTGACCACGCTCGGGCTCACCCGCCGCCAGGGGGCGCGCATCTCGGGGCGCATTCTGTTCGCCGGCCAGGACCTGGTGACGCTCCCCGAAGACCGCCTGCGGGCGATCCGCGGCAACGACATCGCGATGATCTTCCAGGACCCGTTGTCCTCGCTGCACCCGCTGTACAAGGTCGGGGCGCAGCTGATCGAGGCGGTGCGCGCCCATCGCGACGTCCCCAAGGCGCGGGCGCGCGAGCGCGCGATCGAGCTGCTCGCCCTGGTGGGCATACCCGACCCGGCGAGGCGCGTGGACGAGTACCCGCACGAGTTCTCCGGCGGCATGCGCCAGCGCGCGATGATCGCGATGGCGCTGGCCAACGAGCCCAAGCTGCTGATCGCCGACGAGCCGACGACGGCGCTGGACGTGACCGTGCAGGCGCAGATCCTCGCGCTGATGGAACGCCTGCAGCGCGAGCTGGGGATGGCGATCGTGATCATCACCCACGACCTCGGCGTGGTGGCGGAGATGGCCGACGACATCGCGGTGATGTACGCGGGGCGGATCGTCGAGACGGCATCTGCGGCGCGCCTGTTCGCGGCGCCCGAACACCCCTACACGTGGGGCCTCCTGCGGTCGATCCCCCGCCTCGACGGCCCGCGCGCGGCGGACCTCGTGCCGATCCCCGGCACGCCCCCCAGCCTGATCCACCGCCCGTCGGGCTGTCACTTCCATCCCCGCTGCCCCTACGCGCAGCCCGACCACGCGCGCATCGACCCGGCGCTGGAGCCGACACCGGACGAGCCGAGCCACTACGTCGCGTGCCTGCTCTCCGCGCAGGTGCGCCGCGGCCTGTGGCAGGAGCTCGCCGCCGGGCGCACGCCAGCGCGGGCGCTGGAAGCGGTTGGCCAGCCGGGGGCGCCGGCGTGAGCGCCGCCGCCGACGAGCCGCTGGTGCAGGCGCGCGGTCTGGTCAAGCACTTCCCGATCACCCGCGGGATCGTCTTCCAGCGCAAGGTCGGCGCGGTCAGGGCGGTGGACGGCGTGAGCCTGGAGGTGCGCCGTGGCGAGACGCTGGGGATCGTGGGCGAGACCGGCTGCGGCAAGAGCACGACCGCGCGGCTGATCATGCGCCTGCTGGACGTGACCGCGGGGGAGATCCGCTTCGACGGGCGCGACATCACGCACCTGAAAGGCGCCCCGCTGAAGGCGGTGCGCCGCGAGATGCAGATGGTCTTCCAGGACCCGCACTCGTCGCTGAACCCGCGCAAGACGATCGGCTCGATCATCGGCCAGCCGTTTGCGATCCACGGCCTGCTGCGGGAGCAGGGCGCGCGCAAACGCGAGGTGCAGCGGCTGATGGAGACGGTGGGGCTGAACCCCGAGCACTACAACCGCTATCCGCACGAGTTCTCCGGCGGCCAGCGCCAGCGCATCGGCGTGGCGCGCGCGCTGGCGCTCGAGCCCAAGCTGCTGATCGCCGACGAGCCGGTGTCGGCGCTGGACGTGTCGATCCAGGCGCAGGTGCTGAACCTGCTGCGCGATTTGCAGCGCCGCCTCGGCCTGACGCTCGTGTTCATCGCCCACGACCTGTCGGTGGTGCGGCACATGTGCGACCGCGTGGCCGTGATGTATCTGGGCAAGATCGTGGAGATCGGCCCCAACGAGCCGCTGTACGAGTTCCCCCGCCACCCCTACACGGGCGCGCTGCTGGCGGCGGTGCCGGTCGCCGACCCGTCGCTGCACGGCAGCGCACGACGGCTGCTCGGTGGCGACGTGCCCAGCCCGGCGAACCCGCCGCGCGCGTGTCGCTTTCACACGCGCTGCCCAAAGGCCCAGCAGCTGTGCGCGGAGCGCGAGCCGGAGCTCGAGGACAAGGGCTCGGGCACGCTCGTCGCCTGCCACTTCCCGCTCAGCCGCGAGGAGGTCGCGCAAACCGGCGTACGATCTGCGCGATGAGCACCTCCGGGCAGGCGGGCACAGCATGGTCTTCGCAGGGGGAAGCCGCGGCGCTGCTCGCGCGCCTGATCCGCTTCAACACGGTCAACCCCCCCGGCAACGAGCGTCCCGCCCAGGAGTTCCTGGCCGAGCACCTGACGCAGGCGGGCTTTCAGTGCGAGCTGCTGGGCGCGGAGCCTGGGCGGCCCAACCTCGTTGCCAGGCTGTGCGCGCCGGCGGGCGCTGAAGCGGGTCCGACGCTGTGCTACCTCGGCCACGTGGACACCGTGCTGGCGCACCCGCAGGAGTGGACGCACGACCCGTGGTCGGGTGAGATCGCCGACGGCTACCTGTGGGGCAGGGGGGCGCTGGACATGAAGTCGCAGGTCGCGGCGGAGGTCGCCGCCGCGGCGTCGCTGGCGCGCGCGGGCTGGCGCCCGGCGCGCGGCGAGCTGTTGCTCGTGGCGGTGGTGGACGAGGAGACGGGCGGTTCGCTGGGGGCGGAATGGATCACCCAGCACCACCCCGAGAAGGTGCGCTGCGACCTGCTGGTGAACGAGGGCGGCGGCGCGGTGTTCGAATACGGCGGGCGGCGCTGCTACGGCGTGTGCTGTGCGGAGAAGGGCGTGTTCCGCTTCGCGATCACCACCGACGGCGTGGCCGGGCACGCGTCGATGCCGGGCATGGGCGAGAACGCGCTGCTGAAGATGGGCCCGGTGCTGGAGCGCTTCGCCGCGCGCCAGCCCTCCTACCGGCTGACCGAGGAGCCGCTGGAGTTCCTGCGCGGCATCGGCGAGGACCCGGATGACGCGGAGGCGTCGATCGCGCGCCTGCACGCGGCCGACCCGCGCCTGGCGGTGATGTTCGAGCCGATGCTCGGCGTCACGTTCACGCCGACGCGGATCACCGCTTCGCAGAAGATCAACGTGATCCCCAGCCGCGCCGAGCTGAAGGTCGACTGCCGCGTTCCCCCCGGCTTGGGCGAGCAGGAGGTGCGCGCGGGCCTGGCCGAGGTGCTGGGGGCGCCGCCGGGCGACGGCGCGCAGCCGCCGTGGCAGCTGGAGTTCACCGAGCGCGTGGTCGGCAACCGCTCGCCGCTGGCTTCGCCGCTGATGGACGCGCTGTCGGGCTGGATCGCCGAGCGTGACCCCGGCGCGCACGTCGTGCCGGTGGTGCTCCCCGGCTTCACCGACTCGCGCCACTTCCGCCTGGCTTTCCCGGAGTGCGTGGCGTACGGCTTCTTTCCCCAGAGCCACCAGTCGATGCTCGAGAGCACGCCGCTGATCCACGGCGCGGACGAGCGCATCGACGTGCGCGACCTGGCGTTCGCGACGGACTTCTTCGCCGAGCTGGCGGTTCGCCTGCTCGGCTGAGTCCCGCGGGCGCGAACCCTGCACGAGCTGCTGCATTCAGCGGACCCGCAAGATCGCTGGCGGCGACGCTCGACAAGCGGGCGACGAACGCGCATAATGGATGCGATGCCAAGGATGGTTGATTCGCTGGAGGCGATGGCGTGGTAAGCGGGCAGGCGACGACCTCGACGAGCGCTGCCGCGCAAACGTTCACGGTGCCGGTGGAAGAAGGCGCAGCGCACGGCACGCGCACGACGCCGGCGGCGAAGATCACGACGACGGTGGTGCATCCGTCGGTGCCGGGAACGCCGTTCACCCAGGAAGTCCGGGAATTTGCCACCAACTGGGAGCCGGCCATCGGCATCCTGTTCTTCGTCGCGCTGATCTTCATCTTCTGGCGGATGCTGCGGGTGATGCCGCGGATCAAGCCGCAGCGCATCAAGCCGGCCTCGGGCCAGTCGGTGACGTTCAAGGACATCGCGGGCGTGGACGACGCGAAGGGCGAGCTGCAGGAGATCGTGGAGTTCCTGCGCGACCCGAAGTCGTTCCGCGCGCTGGGCGCGAAGGTGCCGAAGGGCATCCTGCTGCACGGGCCGCCGGGGACGGGCAAGACGCTGCTGGCGAAGGCGGTGGCGAACGAGTCGGGCGCGCAGTTCTTCGCGCAGTCGGCGGCGTCGTTCGTGGAGATGTTCGCGGGCCTCGGCGCGGCGCGCATCCGCCGGCTGTTTGCGATCGCGCGCAAGCACGAACCGGCGATCATCTTCATCGACGAGCTGGACGCGGTGGGTGGGCGCCGCGGGATGGACATCTCGGGCGAGAAGGACCAGACGCTCAACCAGCTGCTGGTGGAGATGGATGGGTTCTCCTCGAGCGGGCGCGTGGTGGTGATCGCCGCGTCGAACCTGCTGGAGAAGCTCGACCCGGCGCTGCTGCGTCCGGGGCGCTTCGACCGCCAGGTGTTCGTGGTGCCGCCGGACGTGAACGGGCGCGTCGGCGTGCTGGAAGTGCACACGCGCGATAAGCCACTGGAGGATGTGGACCTGTCGCTGGTGGCCCAGCAGACGAGCGGCCTGACGGGAGCGGACCTGGCGAACATCTGCAACGAGGCGGCGATCTTCGCGGCGCGCCGCGGCGCGAAGTCGATCTCGATGGCGGACTTCGACTCGGCGCTCGAGCGCGTGATCGCGGGCGTGCAGTCCAAACGCGTGCTGGGCGAGCACGAGAAGCGCGTGGTCGCCTTCCACGAGGCCGGCCACGCGCTGTGCGGCGAGCTTTTGCCGTCGGTGGACCGCGTGCACAAGATCTCGATCGTGCCACGCGGGCGCGCGCTGGGCTTCACGCTGAACCTCCCCGACGAGGACCGCTACCTGAAGACGCGCGAGGAGCTGCTCGACTACATGACCGTGCTGATGGGTGGGCGGGTGGCCGAGCAGGTGGTGTTCGGCGCGATCACCACCGGCGCCTCCGACGACCTCAAGCGCGTGGCGGACATCGCGCATTCGATGGTGCACGACTACGCGATGGGCACCGCCGGCGTGGGGCGCTCGCCCGACGGCGACGTGCGCCTGTCCGAGCAGACGCTGCGCCTGCGCGACGAGGAGCGCCAGGACCTGATCGAGGAGGCCAGGCGGGCGGCACAGAAACTGATCATGTCCAACCGCGAGCACCTGGACGCGCTGGCGCGCGAGCTGCTGGAGCACGAGGTGCTGGAGCGCGAGTCGATCGAACGCATCATGGACGGCGTGCCGCGCATGGAACGCGCCCCCGGCTCGGGCCTGCGCGTGGCGGCGGCGGCAGCGCCTCACGTTCCCCCGGCCGGGCCGAAGCCGATCCCGCGGCCGGAGGGCACGAGCGCGGACGGCTAGCGCCGGCGACCAGCAGAAGCTAGCGTGGGCGACCAGCTGCGGGCGGCCAGCGAAAGCTGGCGCCGGCGGCTATAGACTGCGGCAGGTGTTCAGCCGCATCGACCACGTGGGCGTAGCCGTGGAGGAGATCGAGCCGGCCCTGGAGCTCTACCGCGACAGCCTCGAGCTGGCGGTGGCGCACCGCGAGGTGGTCGAGGAGCAGGGCGTGGAGGCGGTGCTGCTGGACGTGGGCGAGAACCACGTCGAGCTGCTGGCGCCGCTCGGCCCGGACACGCCGGTGGGCAAGTTCCTCGCCAGGCAGGGTCCGGGCCTGCACCACGTGGCCTACCAGGTGAGCGACATCGACGCGACCCTGCAGTCGCTGCGCGCGGCGGGCCTGCAGCTGATCGACGAGCAGCCGCGCACGGGCATCCGCGGCTCGCGCGTGGCGTTCGTGCACCCGCGCGCGACGGCCGGCGTGCTCACCGAGATCGTGCAGCCGGCGGCGGGAGCACACTGATGGCGTCCGGGAGCCCGCGGCGCGTGAGCATCGGCTTCCAAGGCGGGCAGGTGCTGGCGCTGCGCGTCAGCGACGAGCAGCTCGGCTCGCTCAACCAGGCGCTGGTGAGCGGCAGCGGCTGGCACGACATCGACGGCGAGGACGGACCGGTGCGCGTGGCGCTCGAGGACGTCGTGTACGTGAGCGCCGACAAGGACGAGTCGCACGTAGGCTTCGGCTAGGCAGTCTTGAGCCTCGACGAGCGGCTGCTGCGCGTGGCGCGCACTTGCGGGCACAGCCCGGCGGCCGACCGCGCGGCGGCGAGGTTCTCGAAGCTGGGGGAGCACGGTGCGATTTGGCTGGCGATGGGTGTGGCCGGCGCGGCGCTGGATGGCGCGCGACGCGACCGCTGGCTGCGCATGACACGGACGATCGCGGGGACGTACGCGGCGAACACGGCGATCAAGCTGCTGGTCCGCCGCCGCCGGCCCGAGCTGCCGGGCCTGCCGCCGCTGACGAGCACTGTCACGCGCTTGAGCTTTCCCAGCGCGCACGCATCCACCTCCTTTGCGGCGGCGGGGCTGTACCGCCGGCTGGGGCTGCCGACGTTGCCGCTGTACGGGCTCGCATCCGCGCTGGCGCTGTCGCGGCTGTACCTGGGCGTGCACTACCCCTCGGACGTCCTCGCTGGCGCGCTGCTGGGCAGCGCGGTGGCGGGCAGCGTGGCGCTGGCGCATCCGCTGTCAGACTCGAAAATCGAGTAGCACGATTTGTAGTACAATAAATATATGGCGCGCGCTTTGCATGTACGGCTCGATGCAGACTCCGAAGCGGCCCTCGCCGTGTTGCGCGCCGAAGGCATGAGCGACTCACAGGCGGTTCGCAATGCGCTGAGCGAGGCTCGGGCACGCAGGCGCCAGCGCGCTGCGCTGCGCGAGGAGGCACGGCGACTAGCCGCTGATCCGGCTGATCGCGCCGAGCTAGCGGCGCTGCGTAGGGAGCTCGACGAGCTCTCTCCTGATTGGCCTGTCGATTGATGGTACGTGGCGAGGTCGTAAGGGTCGCCGCACCCCGGCGAACACGTGGTCACGAGCAGCGTGGCGCTCGCCCGGCGGTGGTCGTCCAGGCGGATGAGCTCTTGGGTCTCAGCACTGTGCTCATCGCTCCCACCTCACGCTCGGCAGCACCGGCGACGTTTCGGCCTACGATCGAATTTGATGGTGCATCTACTCGTGTGCTCACCGATCAACTACGTGTGGTCGATATGCGGGTAGTCAAGGGCAGTCTTGGGCATCTGAGTCACGGCGAGCTGGCGGCCGTCGACGATGCGCTTTCACTGATCCTTGGGTTGACGTGAGCGAGGCGCTGCTGAACACGCTGCGCGCTGCATTGCGAACGGAGCCCGGTGTGCGCCTCGCGGTGCTGTTCGGCTCGAATGCGGTAGGCGAGGATGGGCCGGATTCGGACGTTGACCTTCTGGTGGCCCACCGCGAGTCCACCGCGCACGCGCTCGTGGGCCTGCGGCTGCGTCTTGAGTGCGCCACTAACCAGCGCGTGCACATCGTGGATCTGGAGCAAGCCGAGGTGATGCCAACGTTGTTGGCGGACGTGCTCGATGAGGGTAGGGTCTTGCTGGATCGCGACGGGCTGTGGGCGCAGCTCCGTGAGCGCAGCGGAGAGGTGCACGCTGCCGCAGAGCGCGAAGAGCAGGCGCTTGCGGCCGGTGCTCGCGCGGCGGTGGAGGCCGCTCGGGAGCGAATTCGCGGCGGGGGTCCGGCTGTGGCGCCCTCCGAGGATCGGGCACAGCGGTGAGCACCCGCATCGGCATCGTGGGCATGCCCAACGCGGGCAAGTCCTCGCTGTTCAACGCGCTGACGAAAGCGGGCGCGGAGGCGGCGAACTACCCGTTTACGACGATCGAGCCGAACGTGGCGGTGGTGCCGGTGCGCGACGCGCGCCTGGAGGCGGTGGCGAGCACGGTGGGCGCGTCGGAGATCGTGTGGGACACGATCGACTTCCACGACATCGCGGGCCTGGTGGCGGGCGCGCACAAAGGCGAGGGCCTGGGCAACCGCTTCCTGGCGAACATCCGCGAGACGGACGCGATTGTGCACGTGGTGCGCGCGCACACGGACGCGAACGTGATCCATCCCGAGGGTGACGTGGACCCTGTGCGGGACATGGAGACGATAGAGACGGAGTTGGTGATGGCTGACCTGGAGCAGGCTGAGCGCCGCCTGGAGCGGGTGGGAAAACAGGCGCGGGGGGGCGATCGCGTAGCGGTGGCGGAGGAGGCATGGCTGCGCGCGGTGATCGCGGCCCTTCAGGCTGGCAACCCGGCGCGGGGCGTGCAGGTGCCGGAGGAGGCCCCGCACGCGGCGCGCGAACTGGGCGCGCTGACGGGCAAGCCGGTGCTGTTCGTGGCGAACGTGGACGAGGGCTCGGAGGAGGTGCCGGCCACGGTCGCAGAGCACGCGGCGGCGCAGGGCGCGCGCGCGGTGGCGGTGTCCTCGCGCATCGAGTCCGAGCTGGCGGAGCTCGACGACGAGGACGCTGCCGCGATGCGCCAAGAGTTGTTTTCCCACCCGCCCGGCGAGTCCGGACTGCAGCGCGTGGTGCGCGAGGCGTTTGCGCTGCTCGAGTTGATCGCGTTCTTCACCGCCGGCGAGGGCAAGCCAGCGCAGTCGTGGCACCTGCGCAAAGGCTTGACCGCGTGGCACGCCGCCGGCGAGATCCACTCGGACATCCAGAAGGGCTTCGTGCGCGCGGAGGTGATCGGCTGGAGAGAGCTGGTGGACGCGGGCGGCTATGCCGGCGCGCGCGAGCGCGGCACGCTGCGCCTGGAGGGCCGCGACTACGTGATGGCCGACGGGGACGTGATCACGATCAAGTTCACGCCGTAGCGGCGAACTTCGCGCTCCCGGTGATCTGTAGGGATATCCGGTTCACACCCGTGCACTTGTAGCCGGTAGGAACTATGCTGTAGCCTCTAGATTCAACGCCTCTACATCATAGATCGGACGGCATCGAACTCTATGGGTCAAAAGCAACTCAACGTAAGGCTGAACGAGGATATCTTCGATGTGCTCGAGGCCATGGCCTTCATCGAAGGCGTTTCGCTCCCCGATGTCATCAGGCCGGTTATCGAGGCGCTTGCCCTGGAGGCGAGGTCGGAACCGGCGATCCAGCTCGCGCTTCGGGCCCGCGCGGAGAGCATGGCGGTGCGCTCGGGAAAGCTCTCACGCATTCCATCGCGCGGAGCGGACAGCTGAGGTGCCCGAGCGGTCGGACGCTTCCGATCGCGGGGGGCACGCGCCTGAGGCGCCCGAGCGCCCGGACGTCGTCCGTCGCCCGAGGCGGACACATGACATGTCCGTGCAAGAGGCCGCTTTCGGCCTGCTCTGCGCGTTCGTGGCCGTCTATTGCGTGCTCGAAGCAAGATGGGAGCCGTTCGCCGCGCTCGCGCTCATCCTGGCGGCCTTTGCCGTAGCCATGGGAAGGATGGTCGACGAGTTCGAAGTGGGCCAAAAAGGTCTGAAAGGCAAATTCCGGCGACCGTCCGTGCAAGCGGACTACGAGGTGCTCAGCGCAGAAGCGCCGTTCGACGGGCTCAAGCCGCCGCGGCCGGGTCTGGAACCTGCTCCAGAGAAAGGATCTCCCGAGGGTTGAGCGCCAGCGCTCGCCCGTTTCCGTTGCGGATCTCGAAGAGTTCATCTCGCCCGAGCGCCTGGCTGAACGCCTGGCTCACGGCGCCCAACGTCACGCCTCGCAGGAGGATCTCTTCACCGGAGCTGAGCTTGATCTTGATCGCCATGGCACGTGTTAGAAGGCTTGCTTGTAGATTCTACCTTGTAGCCGCCGTGCCTTTCGCCGGGAGACGCCCTGCAACGTGCGTGCTCGGCGGCGCGGAGTGTCAAGCGCTCGGCCAGACGGCGCATGCCCAGCTCGCGGGCCAGCGCCGCGCCACGCGCAAAGTCCGCCGCGCCGTCAGCCGGTCGGGCCACCTCGATCCGCTGGAGCGTCGCGATCCGCTTGAACGCCCGCAGGAGCTCCGCGTGCTCGCGCATGCTCGCTGTCGCGCGCGGGCGCAGCACGCCCGCCTCGGCTGCCGCGAGCACGCCCTCCAGCGAGCCGTGCGCGCGCAGCAGCTCGGCGGCGGTCTTCGCGCCGATGCCCGGCGCTCCGGGCAGGCCGTCGGAGGGGTCGCCGCGCAGGGCGATGAAGTCGGGGACCTGCGCCGGCTCCACGCCGTAGCGCTCGCGCACCTGCTGCGGACCGATCAGTCCCAGCTTGCCGCCCTTGCGCAACTCCACCACCGACACCCGCTCGCTGACCGCGGCGAACATGTCGCGGTCGCCGCTCACGATCAGCGCGCTGCCGCCGGCCTCCTCCTCGGCGCGCGCGTAGGAGAACATCACGTCGTCCGCCTCCAGCTCGGCGCTCGACGCGACCAGCCAGCCGAGGCTCTCCAGCAGCGACGGCGCCTGCTCCCACTGCGCGGCCAGCTCCGCCGGCATCGGCTCGCGGTGGGCGTGGTAGGCGGGGTACAGCGCCACGCGATAGTCCGCCTGCTCTGCCCCCAGGCATGCCACCACGCGACGCACGTCCGGCGCCGTCAGGCGCCCCTCGTAAACAGAGAGGATCGTGTTCACGGTCCCCAGCAGCGCGTTCACCGGCTGGCCGTCAGCGCCGACGATCGACTTGGGCAGCGCGAAGAACGAGCGGTACAGCAGCCAGGGCACGTCGGCTAGCAGCAGCGGGCCGGACATGGCCGCAGCGTACGCGTCAGGCGGGCGCTCCGCCGGAGGCGCTCGCGGGCGTCGTCGCGCTCGGCGCCTGCGTGCCACCCTGCGGCCCCGCGGCGGCGCTCGGGGTGCTCGCCGTCGCCGGGGCGCTCGCGGGGGGCGCTTCCGGCGGCGCTTCCGGTGGCTTGGGGGCGAACGGCGGCTGGCCGCTGAGGTCGGGCTCGCGCGTCACGCTCGCGCCGTTCTTCACGCTGAAGTACGCCCACGTGCTGTCCAGGCCCAGGCGCGCCTCCAGTTCCGGGCCGCTCACCTGCGCGGTGCCGCGCGAGCCGAGCACTTCGGCGGCGACGATGCGCGGCGAGGCGCCGCGCTGGCGCACCTCGATCCCGCGGAAGGCGCCCTTCACCAGGCCCGCCAAGCGCGCGGCGGCGGTGGCGAAGCTCATGCTCACGCGCCAGTCCGACGCGCTCGTTTCATACGCGTCCGGCACCGCGCGCAGCCACGGCTCGGGGGTGGAGCCGAGGAACGAGTTCTCGTTGTCCTCCGTCATGCCGCCGGAGCTCGCGAAGTAGTACGTGGCCGCCGGCTGACCGTCGTACTCGACGATCTGCCCCGCCGTCGCCGTCACCGCCGCGTTGCTCGTCGCCGTTTCCGCCGCCGCGCCCTCGTATACCTGCGAGCGCGTGTCCGCGTACACGTCGAAGCGCGCGCCGCCCGCGTCCGCCGTCAGCGCGTACGTGCGCGAGGCGATCGCCTGCGCCTCCAGCGCCGCCATCGGCCAGCTCGCCGGCATCTCCGCGGCGACCACGCCGCGCACGTAGCGTTCCAACGGCACCCGCGCCACCTTCGTGCCCTCCAGCACCTTCACCACCGTGTTCGCCGGCGCCTGGCCGAGCGTCGTGCCGGTGTAGTAGTGCGCCAGGATCTGCGCGTCGCTCCAGCCGTGCTGCGCGTAGCCGAGCGCGCCGTCCTGGCTCATGCCCACGCCGTGCCCGTCGCCCGCGCCTTCAATGATCAGCGTCGCCGCGCCCGCTGCCGGCGCGCACAGCGCCAGCGCAGCGAGTGCGCACGCCAGCGAGGCGATGGTCGGGCGTCCCATACGTTCCCCGTCGGCCGGCGGGGTGGATTTCTGAAGCGTGCACGCCCGCTGGCGGCTGCAGGGGCGGTGCTACGTTGAGCGGCGTGAGCGCCGTCAGCCAGTCCGTCACCGCCGACGCAGAGCGCGCGGTGCTCGAGCGGGTGCCCACCGACCTGTACATCGCCGGGGAGTGGCGCGCGCCGCGCGCCGGCGGGACGCTCGCCGTCGAGGACCCCGCCACCACGCGGGCGCTCGTGCAGGTCGCCGACGCGCACGTCGACGACGCGCTCGCCGCGCTCACGGCGGCCGCCGAGCAGCAGGCCGCGTGGGCGGCGCATCCGCCGCGCGAGCGGGGAGAGATCCTGCGCCGTGCCTACGAGGCGATCGTCGCGCAGACCGACGAGCTCGCGCTGCTGATGACGCTCGAGATGGGCAAGGCGCTCGCGGAGTCGCGCGCGGAGATCGGCTACGCGGCCGAGTTCTTCCGCTGGTTCTCCGAGGAGGCCGTGCGCATACACGGCCGCTACATGGTCAACACCACCGGCAAGGGCCGCATCCTCACGCTGCGCCAGCCGGTCGGCCCGTGCGTGTTCGTCACGCCGTGGAACTTCCCCCTGGCGATGGGGACCAGGAAGATCGCCCCCGCGATCGCCGCCGGCTGCACGATGGTCGTCAAGCCCGCCAAGCAGACGCCGCTGTCGATGCTCGCGCTCGCCAAGATCCTCGAGCAGGCGGGGCTGCCCGGCGGCGTGCTCAACGTGATCACCGCCAGCAGCGCCGGCGCCGTGATCGCGCCGCTGCTCGCCGACCCGCGCACGCGCAAGCTGTCGTTCACCGGCTCCACCGAGGTGGGGCGCACGCTGATCGAGCAGTCCGCCCAGCAGATCCTGCGCGTGTCGATGGAGCTCGGCGGCAACGCGCCCTTCCTCGTGTTCGAGGACGCCGACCTCGACGCTGCCGTCGAGGGCGCGCTGCTCGCGAAGATGCGCAACGTCGGCGAGGCGTGCACCGCCGCCAACCGCTTCCACGTGCACGCGTCGCTCGCCGAGGAGTTCGCGCGGCGGCTGGCCGCGCGCATGGGCGCGCTGAAGGTCGGTCGCGGCACCGAGCCGGGCGTGGACGTCGGCCCGCTGATCGACGAAGCGCAGCGCAACAAGGTCACCGAGTTCGTGCACGACGCCGTCGCGCGCGGGGCGCGCGTGCTGAGCGGCGGCGAGCGGCTGTCCGGGCCGGCCTACCCCGGCTACTTCTTCGCGCCCACCGTGCTCGCCGACGTGCCCCACGACGCGCAGTTGCTCAGCGAGGAGATCTTCGGGCCGGTCGCCCCCGTCGCCACGTTCACCAGCGAGCGCCAGGCGCTCGACGCGGCCAACCGCACCCAGTACGGGCTCGTCGCCTACGTGTACACGCGCGACCTCGGCCGCGCGCTGCGCGTGTCCGAGGGGATCGAAGCGGGCATGGTCGGGCTCAACCAGGGCGTCGTGTCCAACCCCGCCGCGCCGTTCGGCGGGGTCAAGCAGTCCGGATACGGGCGCGAGGGGGGGTTCGAGGGGATCGGCGAGTACCTGGAGACCAAGTACGTGGCGATCGCCGAGCCGACGGAGTGAAGGCGTTCAGGCGTCCACCAGCAGCCGCCCCACGCTGTCGGCCACGCACGCCGGCTTCTCGCCGCCCTCGAGCTCGACCGTGAAGCGCGTCACCACCTGGTGCCAGCCGCCGCCCACGTCCGTGACCTCCACGACCTGCGCGTAGCAGCGGATCTTCGCGCCGACCGGCACGGGCGCGGGGAAGCGCACCTTGTTCCAGCCGTAGTTGACGCCCATCTTGAAGCCGCTCCACTCGTTGAGGTCTTTGCGCATGCCGTCGATCAGCGACAGCGTGAGGTTGCCGTGGGCGATCGTCGTGCCGAACGGGCTCTCGCGCTTGGCGCGCTCGACGTCGGTGTGGATCCACTGGTGATCGCCGGTCAGCTCGGCGAACTGGTCGACCATCTCCTGCGTGAGCACCCGCCAGGCGCTGGGCCCCACGGTCTGGTCCTTGAGCGCCCGCAGATCGTCGATCCCGTGGGCTACGGCCTTCGGCATGCTCGCGCTGGCAGCCATGTCGCTCCTTTCGCTGGTCGGAAACCTGCGCGCCATGCTACCGGCGTGGCGGGCCAGCGCGCCGCCGGCGCCGGCGCTACGCGTTCGCGGCGTTCGCGCGCGCGGTCGGCAGCGTCGCGTTGAACACGCCGTCGATGGCGCTCGCGGGGACGGGTTTGCCCACCAGCTCGCCCTGGGCCATCGTGCAGCCCATCGTCTGCAGCGCGCTCATCTGCTCGAGGTTTTCGATGCCCTTCGCGATCACCGTCAGCGACAGGTCGCGCCCGACGATCATGATCGCCTCCAGCAGCCACGTGCGGTAGTCCTCGTCCTCGGAGGCCGCCAGCGAGCTGCGATCGACCTTCAGGAAGTCCAGCGGCAGCCGCCGCAGGTCCGAGTGGTAGGCGTAGCCGCTGCCGCCGAAGTCGTCGATCGCGATGCGCACGCCCAGCTCCTTGATCGCCTCCAGGCGCTCCACCGCCACCGCGACGTCGCGCATGACCGTCGTCTCGGGGATCGCCAGCGTGAGCATCGCCGGCTCGATCCCCGACTGCTGCAGCGCGCGGCGCACGTCGGTGACGAAGCCGTCGCGACCCAGCTGGTAGGCGGTGATCTCCACCGTCAGCCCCACCTGGTGGCCCGCCACGTTCCACGCGGCAGCGCGCTCGCACGCCTCTTCGAGCACCCAGCGGCCGATCGGCACGGTCAGCCCCGTCTCCTCGGCGAGCGGCACGAAGTCCTCGGGGCCGAGCACGCCCTGCTTGGGGTGCAGCCAGCGCACCAGCGCCTCCAGCCCGGCCACCTTGCCGGTGCTGAGATCGAAGATCGGCTCGTACAGCACGAAGAACTGCTTCTCCGCGAGCGCCGTGTTGAGCTCCACCTCGAGCACCCCGCGCCCCTCGATCACCGAGCGCATGTTCGCGTTGAACAGCGTGTAGCGGTCCTTGCCCGCGGCCTTCGCCGCGTGCAGCGCGAGCTGCGCGTCGCGCAGCAGGTCCTCGGCGGCCGAGTAGCGTCCGAACGCCACGCCGATGCTGGCGGTCAGCAGGCTGTCCCCCGCGCCCTCCAGCTCGAAGGGCTTGTGCAGCGCCTCGACCACGCGGCGTGCCAGCGAGTCCAGCCGTGCGCCCCGCGCCGCGGACTCGACCAGCAGCACGAACTCGTCGTCACCCAGACGCCCCACCGTGTCGCCCGCGCGCACCACGCCTTCCAGGCGTCCGGCGACGATCTTCAGGATCTGATCGCCCGCCGCGCGCCCCAGCCGCTTGTTGACGTCCTCGAACCAGTCGAGGTCGATGAACAGCGCGCCCACCAGCAGTCCCGACTGGCGGCCCGCGCGCCCCAGCATGCACTCGGCGCGGTCGAGCATCAGGGCGCGGCTGGGCAGGCCCGTCAGGGCGTCGTACAGCTCGTCGGTCGGCAGCGCCTGCTCCTGGCGCTCGCGCACGGGGGCCGGCGCGCGACCGGAGCCCAGCAGGAACACGAACGCGCCCAACAGCGCGCTGAGGGCGCAGCCCACGATCAGCAGCGCGAGCGCGTCGCCGTTGGAGAACACGCCCGCGCTGGCGGGCGCGCCGTAGCTCTGCACGGTCCAGCCGCTCGGCAGCGCGATCGTCGTGCTCGGCGCGCCGCGCTGCGGCGTGCGGCCGAGGAACGCCACGCTCGCGCCGGCGCTGTGGAAGCTCAGGCGCAGCGCCACGCCAGGGTGGCCCTGCAGCGCTTCGCGCACGACCACGCTCGGGGAGAACAGCTCGCGCAGCCAGCCCACGAACGCGCCCTGGCGCCCGAGCTGCGTCGCTGGCGGCTGGTTGCCGCGGTACACGGGCGTCAGCGCTTCGAGCTCGCCGGTGCCCGCCGCCGAGATGCCCGCATAGTGGGTGAAGCTGGAGTCGCGCGTCAACAGCAGGCCGGGCCGCGCGGCGCAGTAGTCGAGCCCGGCCGGCGGAGCTTCGCGGGCGCTTCTGGTGAGCCGGGCGACCGCCAGGCAGTAGTAGGGCCTGGCGCCCGCGGGCATGATCGACAGGCGCCTGCGCTTCGCCGTGGGCGCCAGCTTCGCCGTGGGCGCCACGCCGAAGCGCGCCAGTTCGTGCGCGTGCACGAGCGTGACCGCGCCGAGCTGCTCGAGCTCGGGGTAGCGCCGCAGCGTCTGGGCCCAATGCGCCCAGCGATCGAATTCCCTTGCGGAGGTCTTGGGGTTGCTGGCGAGGTACGTGGCGCCGCTCACGCGCAGCTCTTCCTCGCGCGCCAGCGCGAGCTTGGCCGCCGAGGCGGCTGCGGCGGCCGACTGCTGCGAGCTCTGCCGGTCGCCCGTCGCGTTGCTGCGTGCGACCTTGTGCGCGCCGAGGATCGACGCGAGGACACCGGCGGCGACGCACAGCACCGCTGCCAACGACCACGCGAGCCGGGCGCGCGAGGGGAGCCGCAAGGCGCTCGACGGCAGCCGCAGGAAAGGCTTCTGTGGGGATGTCTCGCTATCTGACACGGCGATCTCGTGTGCTCCCAGCGTGCGGCGTTGCACCGCTTACGCGTGATCGAGTTTGCAAGTGCTGGTGCATGTGCTTCGTGCGTCCATCTCGACGAAAAGCCGATGCGGGTTTACCGGTGCAGATTTGCTTGCCGGCGGCTTCGCTCACCTTCTACGCTGGGCATCCGTGCGCAAAGCGCCTCTCGCTCTCGTCTCCGTCGCGCTGGCCGTCGCGTTCGCCGTCGCGCTCGCCGGCTGTGGTGCCGGCGGCGCCGCTGAGAACGGCTTGACAGCTAGGACGCCGACCCAGATCGTGGCCGCTGCTCGGTCCGCCGCCGCGGGTGCGGCGACGGTCCACGTCGTGGGCTCAATTCTCGCTGGAAGAACGCCGATATCTCTGGACATGGACCTGGTTTCCGGCAAGGGCGGGCAGGGACGGATCGCGCTGGAAGGACTCAGCGTGCGGCTGGTCGATATCGATAAAGCGGTGTACATAAACAGCGGCGAGGCCTTCTACCGGCGCTTCGCCGGGGCCGCCGCCGCACGCCGGCTGCAAGGCAAGTGGCTGAAGGGATCGGCCAGCGGCGAGGCGCTTGGCGCGCTCACGTCGCTGACCGATCTGCGCACCTTCATGCGTCAGGCGCTCAACGCGCACGGGCCGCTGAGGCGAGCCCGCGAAGCGACCGTCGCCGGAAAGATGGCCATTGGGGTTACAGACGGCGCGCGCGGGGGAACCTTGTATGTCGCAGCTACAGGTACCCCGTATCCGCTCGCGATCGTCGAGCACGGGCGCACGCACGGCGAGCTCTCATTCAACAAATGGAACCAGCCCGTATCACTGGAACCGCCGGCCGATGCGATCAACATCAAGCAGCTGCAGAGCCGTTGACGAGGAGCTTGGACCATATGTTTATCAGCGCTGAAAGGTGGTCAAGCGCCTTGCGCGGAAGGTCGAACGTGGACGTGACTTCTCCCCACAGTGGAAAGACTAAGAACGCAAGAGTTCTCGGTGAACGGCGCAATTCAAGCCACCTTCCTACAGCCTCCAGCGCAGTCCGAGGCGGGTGCCCGGCGTGCCGGGACGGCCGGCTCGTTGGGGGGTGGCTGGCTGATGCGTAGCAACGGCGGAGCGGAGCAGGGAGGCCGCGGGCGAGGCGAGGCTCCCCGGTCGCACCTGGCGCTCGTGCGTCGCCACCCCGCGCTCGTTGCGGCGCTCACAGGCGTGCTCGGCGCCGCGGCCATCGTCGGCGCGCTGCTGGCGGGCGCGTCGCTGGCGATCGCCGGCTGCCTGGCGGTGCTCGCATGCGCGGCAGCGGGGCTCGGATGGTGCCTTGGCGAGCGCGGCAGGCTGGTGCTGGAGGACGCGATCGAGCACCGCACGAGCGATCTCAAACGCGCCCTGTCAGAGCTCGAGATAGCCCAAGCGGAGACCGTGCAGCGCCTGTCGATGGCGGTTGAGTTCCGCGACGAGGACACCGGCGCGCACATCGAGCGCATCGGGCGCTTCTCGGTGCTGCTGGCCGAGCACATCGGCATGGACGCGGACTTCTGCGCGCGCCTGCGCCACGCGGCGCCGCTGCACGACGTCGGCAAGGTGGCGATCCCAGACGCGATCCTCTTGAAGCCCGGCCCGCTCACGCCGGAGGAGCGCGCGATCGTCGAGACGCACGCCGAGGAGGGCCATCGCCTGGTGCGCGGCTCGTCCTCGTCGATCCTCGACATGGCCGCCACGATCGCGCTGTCGCACCAGGAGAAGTGGGACGGCACGGGCTACCCGCGGGGGCTGAAGGGCGAGGCGATCCCGATCGAGGGGCGCATCGTGGCGGTCGCGGACGTGTTCGACGCGCTGACCAGCGATCGCGTGTACCGCAAGGCGTTCTCGATCGAGGAGGCGGTGCAGATGATGCGCGAACAGCGCGGTCGCCACTTCGACCCGGTGCTGCTGGACGCGTTCATGGAAGTGCTCGGGCGCACCGGCGGCGACGCGCGCGCGCAGCTGCGCTCGGACCCGGCGGCGCTCGTGGAGAGCACGCTGGAGACGTTCGCGGGGGCGCTCGAACGCGTTGACGCGGAGGCCGCGGAGGCGGCGATCGCGACGGCGATCGAGGACGGCATCACGCCGACGACGCTGCACGCGGAGGTGATCGGCCCGGCGCTCAGGCGCATCAGCTTCCTGGCGGAGGCGGGCCAGATCGACCCCGAGCGCGAGCACCGCGCGACGACCATCACCCGGCGCGTGCTGGCGACGCTCTACCGCTACATGACCGGCAGCACCGAACCGACCCGCGAGCGCGTGCTGCTGGCGGGCGTGGAGGGCGACGAGCACACGCTCGGCCTGCAGATGGTCCACGACCAGCTCGCGGCGGCGGGCTTCCACACGATCTTCGACACCGACCTCTCCGCCCAGCGCCTGCGGGAGATGGTCGAGAGCCAGTCCCCGGACCTGGTGGTGCTGGGGGCGACGGAAGCGACGGCCGGGGAGTCGGTCGAGCTGGCGCTGCGCGACCTGCGCTCCACGCGCCCCGACCTGCCGATCGTGCTCGGCGGGCCGGCGGTCGGCGGCAACCTGCCGAGCGAGCGCAGCGGCATGCGCGTGCTCGAGCGCATCGACGAGTCGGTGGAAGCGGTCGAAGACCTGCTCGCCGCCTCCGCGCAGGGCGCAGCCGTATAGATTTCCCGCGCATGCCAGCAAGCGCGATCGTGACCGGCGGCGCCGGCTTCATCGGCTCGCACGTGGTCGACGCGCTGCTCGCGGACGGCTACGCGGTGACCGTCATCGACGACCTCTCCGCGGGCGACGCCGCGCGCGTGGCCGACGCGGCGGAGCTCGTGCAGCTCGACATCGTCGATCTCCGCGGCCTGCAGGCCGTGGTCGACAAGGTCAAGCCGCGCGCGATCTTCCACCTGGCGGCGCAGGCGAGCGTGGTGGTGTCCGTCGAGGACCCAGGTCGCGACTGCGACGTGAACGTCAAAGGCACGCTCAACGTGCTCGAGAGCGCCAAGCGCTGCGGCGCGCCGGTGGTGTTCACCTCCACCGGCGGCGCGCTGTACGGGGACGAGGCGCCGATGCCCACGCCCGAGGAGCGCATCCCCGCGCCGCTGTCGCCGTACGGCGCCTCCAAGTGGGCGGCGGAGGCGTACGTGAACACCTGGTCGCTGTCCTCCGGCACCCCCCACGCGGTGTGCCGCCTGGGCAACGTGTACGGGCCGCGCCAGACCCCGCACGGGGAGGCGGGCGTGGTGTCGATCTTCTCCTACTGCCTGTACGCCGGGCGCGCGCCCAAGCTCTACGGGCACGGGCGGCCGACGCGCGACTACGTGTACGTGGGCGACGTCGTCAGCGCGCTGCTGAGCGCGTCGGGTCGCTCGGGCACGTACAACATCGCCACCGGCGTGGAGACCGACGTGAGCGCCGTGTGGCGCGAGCTCTCGCAGGCCGCCGGCAAGGACATCCAGGCGGAGCTCGCCGACCTGCGGCCGGGGGAGCTCACGCACAGCTGCCTCGACGTGCGCCTGGCCGAGCGCGAGCTGGGATGGCGCGCGCAGGTGGGGTTCGCCGACGGGCTGCGCATGACCTATGCGGCGCTGGTGCGGGAATTCGAGCGCCAGGGGTAGCCGCGCTGGGGGCCAGGAGGGTGCCGGGAGCCGGTAGCATCAGGGGCCGCGGCGAGATAGCTCAGTTGGTAGAGCATACGACTGAAAATCGTAGTGTCCTCGGTTCGATTCCGAGTCTCGCCACCATAAGTCCGACGTTCGAACCAATGGCCAAAGGTTCCCAACCCCTGTTGGGGCGGGGGCCTTTGCCATTGGCTGCCAGCATTTTGTCGCCAGCAGCGGGCTTTGGCGCTGTTACGTTGTCTACAGCGCCTGAGATGGCGTTGTGCAGGGCGTGTAGCTGGGCGAAGGGCTCGGCCAGCTCAGCCCCGGTGATTTCCTCGTCGATGATGTAGAGCGCCTTGAAGATCGCCTGGTTGATGAGCCGGCGGATGGTGTCATCGGCGCGCTGGTAGAGGCCGCAGAGGTCTTCGCCGATGATCTCCAGCGCGAGATCGAGGGTGGCCTGGATGTCTTGGTAGCCGAGGTCGAGGCGCTCGATCAGGGCTTCGGCTGCCTGGCGCTCTTGGCGCAAGCGTGCCTGCTCCTGATCAAAAAGCTCGCCGCTGATGCGGTCTTCGTAGTGCATGTGCAGCAGCTTTCGCACCAATACCGAGCCCGCGTTGACCGCGTTGGAGGAGCGCTTCCCGGACGCGGGCGTGAGCTACCGGCGCGCTGAGCGACCTTGACGCGGGGGCCACGACCAGACATTGCGAGCGCTCGCCAGCGGGTAGACCAAGCTGGCGCTGATCCGGCTAGCCGGGCCGCGCGAGAGCGTCTGCCGCGCGCTTGCTGCGGCCTTCAAGACAACCGGAGAGCAGCTATGGCCGCTCGGTTACATGCTCGGCACCGACCGGCGTGATGGCGAGTCGCCGTTCGGGTTCGGCAGCGACGCCACGGTAGGGCTTGCGATCGTCGCCGAGATCGCCGCCGAGCTGATCTCTGGGACGCTCACGCTGCTGGATCAGGACGGCCTCTACGGTGCCGCTGCTCTGCTGCGCCAGCTAGTCGAGGTCGAGTATCTGTGCTGGGCGTTCGCCGAGGACGAAGACGAGGCCAAGCGATGGATGCGCTCAGACCGCGACGAACGACTACGCACGTGGCAGCCAAAGCACCTACGTGAGCGCTCCGGCGGACGCTTCCGAGGCACCGACTACCACGGGCATTGCGAGCGGGGCGGCCACCCGACACCCGAAGCAACGACACTGCTGACCGCCCACTCGCGGCGTGTGCCGCCTGAGCTGTTGCGGTTCGATCTCGCCCATCACGGCGTGAGTGCTTGGCGCTACACGATTGACGCGACCCGACAGCTCGGCTACCACGACGTGAGCCGGGCTGCGGCCGACACGCACGAACTGCCAGAGGCGATCACCCGCTGGGAACGCGAGGATCGCCTACGCGCCACAGCGAGCGAGACGCTTACGTCATTCAGCGATGCCGGCGGCGCATAACGGAGCGAGCGGCGGCCTTCCCACGCTGGCGGCCTCATAGCCCTCGTTTTCCCATGCCCTTGCGCTCAACGCGCGTGGTCGCGGGCGTGGGGTTGACCATGACTTGCCGTGCTTGGGCGGATCGAAGGCCGGCGCGTACCTCCTCATCGAGATCGACAGCCAGCACCCTCACTCCCCACACGCGCAGCGACTCAGCAAGCCACTTTTCGCGTTGACACACGCAGCCGCGTCGCTGTCGCCGAACGCGATGATTAGCTTGCTCCCAGGTCGGGTGCGTCCAAGGGTGATGAGCTTCAGGGCGTCCCGCGTGACCTTGTGAAACTGCGCGCCCTTCAGTCGTCCTTGGTGGGCAAAGACCTCCACGAGCACCGACTCGTCTGGGGCGGCGCCATCTACGTCGGCTCGCGCCCCGCTATCCAGGCGCAACGATCTTGGTGCTAGCTCGATGCCGACCGAGATCGACACGGCCTGAAGGATCAGCGCCTCGGCGCTTCGCTGCTCCTGCGAATCGCTCGGATGTGCCACGCCAAGACAGTACCGGCATCCACAGGAGTGTCGGCTCCGCCCGTCCCTCATGCGGCCGGGCCGGATAGCCTCCCGGCCGGTATGGTCGAGGGTGAGCCGCATACGAGGAGTCAGCGCTACAGGGACGTGCTGGACTACGAGGTCGGTGCGCGCATCGTTGTGGAGTTCACGACGCGCGGCCGCGAGATCATCGACTACGCAGTCGTGCTGATGGTCGATGACGAGCACGGCGAGGCGATGACGGTGCGGGTGTACGACGGCGCGCATGGCGTCAACGACATGCACCGTCACGATCGCGCTGGCGAGAAGTCGCCGGCAGAGTCGTTTCATGCCGGTACTCTTGGGGAAGGGATGCGAGCCGCGATCACCGCGGTTCGCGCCGGCCACAAGGAGATGATCGACGGATGGCGAGCAACGTGAACCCCTCGGATTCACTGACGGCGAAGGCAATGGACCGCGCGATCGACATGGCGATCGAGGGCAGCTCGCCCTACCCCGAGCACGCGGCGTTCGTGGACGCCGACTCGCCCCACGCCGGGCATGAGATCACTCGCGCGCTCGATGAGGGCTACGCCGTGGTGCTCGTCTCCGCGGATGGCCGCGAGCGGATCATCACCGCCAAGACGCTCGCTGCGAGCCGGTAGAAAGAAGGGAGACGACATGAGCGCCAACCGGGCGTATGCAGACGTGCTGATCGAAGCCCCGAGCGAGCAGTGGGCGCGGATGATCGAGAGCCACCTTCAGACATCGTTGGCAGATGAGGGCTATGCACAACTCGCAGCACCGGGAGAGCCGGCTCCCAACTCTGCCCCATCTGTGCCACGGGTCTTCCGGTGTTCGGTGGAGTCTTCGATGCTAAGCGAGGAGGCGTGCGAGACCGTGTGGTCGCTGCGATCGAAGACCTCGATGAAGCCGGCGTCGAGAAGAACAGCAAGAGTGAGGCCATTGAGATGATCGTGATCAAGCCACTGGAGTGGCTTGAACTGGAGTCCGAGGAGCCCCTTGCGTAGCGCTGGGGCTAAAGGCACGCCGACTAGCTGCGCGCTCTTGTCTTACGCCCTGGCCTGACCCCCTGAGTTCGGTCCGGCCCTTGTGAGAGTTTCTCGCGTCCACGATGATGGGCGAGGAAGGAACTCCACGATGAAGCGACGTAGGCATACGCCGGAGCAGATCATCCGCAAGTTGCGGGAGGCCGAGCGGCTGCTCGGCGAGGGTAAGACGATCCCGGAGGCGGCGAAGGAGCTGGGGATCTCCGAGCAGACGTTTCACCGCTGGCGCAACCAGTACGGCGGGATGAAGGCCCAGGACGCGAAGCGGCTGAAGGAGCTGGAGCGCGAGAACGGCCGTTTGAAGGCGATCGTGGCCGATCAGGCGCTCGAAAACCGGGCGTTGAAGGAGATTTCGTCGGGAAACTGGTAGGCCCGGTCCGCCGGCGCCAGGCGGTCGCGATGCTCCGCGATCGTCTCGGCGTCAGCGAGCGCTGGGCATGCCGGGTCGTCGGGCAGCATCGCTCGACGCAGCGTCACGAGCCGAAGACGGCCGACGATGACGCCGTGTTGCGCGCAGAGTTGCGCCAGTTCTCGAAGGAGCGGCCGCGGTGGGGGTACCGGCGCGCGCATCACCGGCTGCGCCAGGAGGGCTGGGAGGTCAACCGCAAGCGGGTGCAGCGGATCTGGCGGGAGGAGGGCCTGCGGGTGCCGCAGCGGGCGCGCAAGCGTCGGCGGCTGGGCGAGTCGACCGTGCCGGCGCAGCGGCTGCGCGCGGAGCGGCCCAACCACGTATGGGCGTTCGATTTCCAGTTCGACCAGACCGCCTGCGGGCGAGCGCTGAAGCTGCTGAACATCGTTGACGAGTTCACCCGCGAGTCGCTGGTGATGCTGGTCGCGCGCAGCATCGACGCTGACACGGTCGTGCAGGCGCTGGAGCGGCTCGTCTCAGAGCGCGGCGCCCCGGAGCTGCTGAGACACCCCATCGGTGCGACCTCTACATGCGGAGTGATCCGGCGCACGGCCAGACGCTCGAATTGGGCGCCCTTCCACCCGGACTGACGGGACTGCTCCGCGTTGAGAGAAGTCACCAGCGCGGAGTCGCCGCTGCGTTCCGTCAGCGTCCGGCGACACTGCACTGGCTGATGCTTCGCCACGCATCGCGAGCACGTCCGTGTCAAGGGCGGTGGTCCCACATGCCGTTAAGACCTCCCAGGTGGATAAAGGGGCGCACTACCTGCTTTCGCCGCGTGAGGAATTTCGTGCTGCACTCACCCGGAGCCCGTCCCGGTCGCGACCTCGGGTGTACCCGAGCATCGCTTTCCTGCATGCCGGATGGTGCGTCCGGGCGTCTGCGGGGACAGTGCAGGGGACAGCAAGCAAACTCCGAGAGGAGCCGCGAATCATGCAGCCCCAGGTCCGATCACGAAACACCTTGTCCGCTTCGGCATCCCGGATGCGGCGCTCTTTGCGCGCGTCGGTGCGGACACTCGCAGCCGGCGGCCTGGCGGTCGGCGCTGCGCTGACCGTCGCCAGCCCGGCATTGGCGTCGACAGCCTCCTGTGAACCAGCGGTGATCTCCGGTGGGGTCGCGACTGTCATCTGCCCCTACCGCGGCGAACCGCAGGCCTTCACCGTCCCGAACGGCGTCAGCTCGCTGCAGCTGCATGCAGAAGGCGCTGAAGGCGGCTACTCCTGGCACACCGAAGAAAGCGGCGGCAAAGGCGGATCGGAGTCTGGATCGCTCGCCGTCCAAGCGGGCGAAACGCTCACGGTCCTGGTCGGCGGCGCCGGGGGCGAAGAGTGGGGAGGCGAAGGTGGCGCCGGCGGCTACGGGGGCGGGGGGACGGGCGGCAATGGCGCCTACGGCGTGTTCGGCGCGACCGGCGGCGGAGGCGGCTCGTTCGTCTTCCGCGCGGCCGGGCTCGAGATCGCCGCGGGCGGGGGCGGCGGCACAGGCCAAGGCGCAAACGGCGCCGGCGCGGGCGGAGGTCTGGAAGGAGGCTCGGGATACGGCGTTGGCGGCGGCGGCGGCAGCCAGTCATCCGGCGGCGCAGCGGACACGATCTGGGGAGAAGGCGCCACATCGGGAGACGGCCCGGCAAACGCGGCCGATGGGTTTCCCCTCGTGGGCGAGGGCGGGCACGGCGCCAGCGGCTCTGGCGAAAACAGTGGAGGCGGCGGAGGGGGCGGCGGCTACTACGGCGGCGGCGGCGGGGCCAGCTGGGGTGGCGGTGGCGGCGGCTCCGGCTTTCTGGCCCCCGAACTCACCGAAACGTCGTCGGACGCCGGTGTGAGGTCCGGCAATGGGATCGTGACGATCAGCTACCGCGTCCCCAAGCCCCTCGCGACGCTGACTGTGCAGAAGGGCGGCGCCGGTGTCGGCACGGTCACGAGCTCCCCCGCAGGCATCGACTGCGGCAGTGACTGCGCGACGTCTTTTCCCCTCTACAGCGAAGTGGTGCTCACCGCCACGGCCGCCAAGGGATCGACCTTCATCGGCTGGTCAGGCGCATCCTGCGCTGGACAGTCGGCCTGCACCGTGCGCCTTGGCTCGAGCATGACCGTTACCGCGAACTTCGCGCACGGCGCCCCGACCTTGGGGCTCCTGGCCGCGGGCAAGCCCGTGCAGCCCGGCACCGTCGGCTTCTACGTCAACGATGAGGTCCTGCTCGAAGACGGCTCCTCGCACGGCGTGTGCAAACAGGGCGGCGACGCGAAGCTCGACGCCAACGAAGGGCGGGCCGACTCCTTCAGCTTCGGCGAAGTGCTCCTGACCGGCTGCGATAGCGGCTCGCGGGTCGTCGCGGGCAAGGGCGGCCGTGCGCGCCTGTACACCAGCGGCAAGATCGTCGAGTCCACTAGCTGGAAGATCGAAATGCCCGACGGCTGCACCTACGCCCTCGGCGCCCTGCGGGGATCGTTCTCGCTCCCTTCAGTGCTCGAAGAACTCGCTCTCGTCGGCGTCGCCAAGCTCGCCGCCGGCAAGCGCGGGGTCGGATGCCCGAGCACCGCCACCGTCCACGCCGAGCTGACGCTGGGTGGACAGAGTGGCGCATACACCGCTCAGCTGATGTGAGCCTACAGCGAGAGCACGGGGTCGAGCTGGCGCTCGACCCCGTGCTACTGCAAGCCTGACTACGGTTACACATCCCGATAACTGCCCGCCCGTGCGCTCGCCGGAGCCGCGGTCACCTTGCGATCGGGCATTCTCCTTGCGGGGCATCGGGCTTTCCCTACCACGCGAGTCGGGCTAGCTCGGTGGCGCGTGCGTGACCTGGGCGGGAGGATCGCGTCTGCCAGAACACGCACGCGAAATCCACGAGGTTGGGGGCCGCCATGAGAACCGTCAGCGCTATCGGCAGAAGGCTTGTGAGCAGAGATGCATCCGCGCACGGCGTGCTGCGGACGGCGACGGCGGCGGTTTTGGCCGCGGTCTGCTGCGGGGCGATTACGACCTGCGCGTGGGCCGACGGCTCGGTGAAGGACATCGGTGGGGGCGTTGCTCCTGTTGTGCGCAGCGGCGCTGCGCAAGCTGTCGGGGAGCGTCCGGCGAGCACACCGTTGCACGTGACCGTAGGCCTGTCGACCCGGGACAAGCCCGAACTCGATGCGGTGATCGCGGCGGCGAGCACGCCCGGCGGCCCGCGCTATGGCAAATACCTCTCGAGAGCCGAATACATGTCAAGGTTTGCGCCAACCGGCGCACAGGTCGCCGCCGTCGAGTCGTGGCTGCGGAGCGAGGGGCTGCACGTGACGGGCTCGTCCAAGGACGATCTGCTCGTCTACGCCGGCGGCTCCACTGCCGCCCTTCGAGGACTACCGCGCGAGCGGTCGCAGGTTCTTCTCAAGCAACCGTGCGCCCTCGGTGCCCGCTGATTTGCCTGTCAACTCGATCATGGGCTTGAGCGACTACAACGAGCCCGTGGCCGATTCCTCGTGCGTCGGCGACAAGTGCGGCGCCGATGGCCTTTCGTTCACTTCCAGGTATGGCATCGTCGGCAACCGTGGCGCGAATCAGACGATCGCGTTCACGCTCTGGGGCTATCCGCCCCCCGAGAGCACCTACGAAGAATACGCCCGGGTCACTGGCGGGCCGGTGCTCACGATGGGTAGCGGCGCCGGACAGATCGAATACGAGGGCACCTACGGCGCCAAGTCCTCGACTCAAAGCAACGAGATCTCGCTGGACATCGAGACCGCGCACGCGATCGCGCCCGACGCGCACCTGCTCTACTTTCTCGGTCGCGAAGAAGAAGTTGAGGGGGCCAACGGCTACGCCGAAAAGGAAATCAATACGGCCCAGGCGCTCGATGAAGCCGTCCAATCGGAAGCCAAGATCATCTCCAACAGCTGGGACAACCAAGAAGGCAGCTGCGAGGCCTTTCTCGAAGAGCCAGCCGACGAAGACATTTTCACAGAGGGCGCCGCGGAGGGTAAGACGTTCTTCTTCGCCACCGGCGACCGTGGCGCAGCGCACGGCTGCGCGTACCCGTCCTCGAGCGCATATGTCGTGGCCGTGGGTGGCACCGGCGTCGTCACTGAAGACGGAGGGATCACCGGCGAATACGCAATCGACGACGGCGGCAATTGCAACAACGCGATACCGCGGCCAGAATGGCAGACGGGCATCGGCACCCCGCACGTGTACCCAGATGGCGTGTGCACGGGGCGTGTCACACCCGACGTCTCTGCGTTCTCTTGCTACTCTCGCGAAGAGACGCTAGACAACGAATGCTTCCTGCAGTACGACGAAGGAACCTGGTACGACGACGGCGGCACGAGCCTTTCGACGCCGATCTGGGCGGCGCTTGCGGCGGTCTGGGATCGCATAGACGAAGAAGGCCAACGGCCTGAGATCGGCTTTCTCGCGCCGTTGCTGTACTCACTCGGCAATGACCCTGTCACGTATGCCAGGGACTTCTACGACATAAGCTCAGGCGGCAACGGCTTCTCGGCGGCCCACGGCTGGGACGAGGCAACCGGCTGGGGCTCGCCGATTGGGTACAACCTCGCGGGCAACCACGCAACCCTCACCTACGTTGGTAGTCGGGCTGGTGCCTCGGGCGGGAAGGCGCTGCTCGCGGCGCAGCTCACAGACGAAGGTACGAGCCACCCGCTTGCGGAACGAATGGTGAGGTTCACGGTCGGCGCGGACAGTTGTGAAGCCAGCACCAATGCGTCCGGCGTCGCCGTCTGCGAACCGCAGCTCACGGGCTCTCTCGGCTCCTATACCGTGAATGCGAGCGTGCAGCCGACAGCTGCCTACTATGGAGCATCTGTGAGCACCCCGTTCGAGATTGGTGAAGAACAGCCGGCGGAACTGGCCACCCCAGGGGAACCAAACACCATCGGCGGCACGACCCTCAGCGACATCCGCGTAAATGGCAAATCGGGCACAGCCATCACCGTGCCTCCCGGCAGGCAGCTCACGGTGCAGGCCAAGTGGTCTGACGGGAACGGAGACTGCAGAGGCTGCCTCGACTATGTGGCGCTGGCCTTCCAGGGAGAGCCTTCTGCCGGCTGCATCGAGGAAGGCAGCCATGATGGGGAACAAGGCGAAGGCGAGGTCAACGTCGGACGGGCGCCGAGCACGCCGGGCACCTACTACGTCATCGCCAACTTCGAAGAGGTCGACAAGTGCGGCGAATACTGGAGCACCTCCGCCCAGACCTACTACCGCGAGGTCGTTCGGGTCACGGTGTCGCCGCCCCCCCATTGGTACGGCGACGGGGTGCGCCTGAAAGAAGGCGTGGCGCAGACCGTCAAGACGAACGGTTCGTTGACGCTCAACCTGGCCGACTCGGACAGCGTAACCTGCCGGGCCACGGACTCCGGGACGGTCGAAAATCCCAGCGGCGGCGAACCCGGCACTGCCAAAGTGACAAAGCTCACCCTCACCCACTGCACAGAAGAAGCGGCCTCGGCCACGACGTGTGCCCGAGGCGAAAAGCTCAAGGTGGCGGCCGGCGGCCTGCCGTGGTCGAGCGAACTGGTCGGCGGTTCGCCAATCCGAGACGAACTCTACAACGTGGAACTGACCATAAGCTGCGCCAAGCACGGCGCCAGCAAGCAGATCGACGTCCTGAAGGGTTCGCCGGCGCCGGAAGTCGGCTTCAGCGCCCTCGAGTTCGGTGGCGGCCACACCGGTCTCAGCGAATCGCTCGGAGGCATGGCCCAAATCACCGGCACCGAGCAACTCCAAGGCTCCAAGAAGGACAAGTTCGTCACCGCGCTTTCCGAAGGCACATGAGCAGAGTGCGACCCTGAACTCGTTCTGGTAGCTGGACACGAAAGCGCAGCTACTGGGCATCCAGGCTCGCTCGAGCGACGTGGCGCAGGGGCGGCTACGTCCCGAGGCTTGCGTGCAAGGAGACGAGGTCGAACAGAACCGTGCCGAGTCGCGTGAGCGCACTGAGCTGTGAGAGCGCTGGAGGCGTGGCGAGACGATCAGCGACATAGGTCGGGCGCCGGATCGAGCGCCGGGCACGATCTTCTGCACGCTGACCGAGCGTGGTGGTGTCGCTCCGCGACCGCGGCGGCGCAGCCGCTTGGCTTTGACGCTTCCAGGGCGCGAGGAGATCTCGGGTGGGATCGCGGCCGGCGAGTCGGCCAGAGGGATCGCTGCGCGGCTCGGTCGATCTCCGGCGACCGTCGCGAGGGAGATCGCCCGCCATGGCGGCAGACGCCGCTATCGAGCCACCGACGCTGATGGGCGTGCGTGGCGCAACGCCAGGCGCCCGCAGATCTGCAAGCTCGCGAGCAGCCCGGCGTTGCGTGAGCTGGTCGCTTCCTGCTTCTCGTGCGCGTCGAGGGAAAGGGCACGCGCTCTGTCGTTGACGCTCTGACTCGCCAGTGGGCGCGCTGCCGGAGCAACTACGAGGATCGCTGACATGGGACCGAGGGACCGACCTGGCCGCTCCTGCGCATCTCTGGATGAGACCGTGGCGGCCGATGTCGGCTACGCCCTTGGCGTAGCATTCGGATCTCGGAGCGCGTCCTCGCGTCCGCGCCGCTCGGAGCGCGTCCTCGCCCGCCGGTCTCAACGCGATTGCTGCGCCTGCGAGCTCGCCGCTCGTTCAGCTCCGCCGCCAACGACCTGAACCGGTCACCACCTCATCAATCACGCCCACTATTCCAGGCGCAGCCACCGAAGCCCTGCAACCTTGCTTTTCTACAGCCCCTTACGGAATCGCTTCGTATTCGCTCGGCGCCGTGAGCTCTTTTCCTCCGAAGATCGCTGAGGCCTTGGCTTCGGCTAGATTCTCGAGGCCGCCGGTCACGGATGCGAATTCCCCTTCGGCCTTGTTCTTCGCGCCGCCCGTCACCGAGCTGTAGTGGCCGCCGGAGGTGTTTTCGCTACCGCCGGCGACCGAGGCGCCGATTCCTTCGGCTTTGTTGGCCGAGCCGCCGGCCACTGAGCCGATGGTTCCACTGGCGGTGTTTCCCGCGCCGCCGCCGACCCAGGCGCCGATCCCGTCGGCGTCGTTGACCCTGCCGCCGCTGACGACCGCGAACTCCTGGCTTGCGGTGTTGCTCTGACCTCCGGTCACAGACGCGTACGGGGCCGTCACGAAGTCGCTCTGGCCCACGACCAGATCGGCGAAGCTCGTGACTTCGGATTCGGTGCCGAGTATGAGGTCGTGCGAGCCGGTCTGTTTGCGGGCGCTCTCGTCGTAGCCGATCACGAGGTTGCCCGCGCCGTTGGTCGTCGCGGTCGAACCTTCTCCGTTTACGATCTGCACGTTCGCTGCGGAAAACTGAATCGTGGGCATGCCGCCGATACCGGAGGCAACGAACTTGATGTACGGGAGGATGCTCTTGAGCGTTTCCAGTTGGCTGCCGGTGAGACCTGCTTTTCCTTCGATCCCCTGCTCGCCTTCTACTCCAGGCTTGCCTTCTGCGCCGGGTTTGCCTTCGGCTCCAGGTTTGCCTTCCGCGCCGGGTTTGCCTTCCGCGCCGGGTTTGCCTTCGAGTCCGGGTATGCCCCGCTTACCTTCGGCCCCGAGCACTGTCAGCGCGTAGCCTTTCGGACACCTGCCACCCCTGGGCGTAACGACGGCGGCGCCTTCCTTCTTCGGCACGCAGAGCTTGGCGAGCGATGCAGCTGCCACGCTCGGGGTCGTCGAGAAAGCCGCTGCCAGCGCGACGCCGGTGAGAACAGAGCCCTTCATGGAGTCCGCCCTTTCGTCGAGAATGTGCTCGGACAGGCACGATCCTCGCTCTCACCCCAGCTCCGCGCCACCCGGCCGGCCCGACTCCACAGGTCGGGAAAACCCCACGCGATGGCGATGGAGCTGACCGCGATCGAGCCGGTGACCATTCGATGACCGCGCCCGCGCTCGCGCCGTCCTTTGAGGTCGCGGCGACGGTGCGCGAGGGTGCTGCGCGTCAGCCCTTCGGCTCGGCGGGCTCTTGGAGCGTTGGCGTGGCGCGTTCGGCCTGGACGTAGAGGAACGCTCCGGCGGCACAGGCGGCTCCGACAAAGTCCGCGACGAGGTAGATCCAGATGTTCGCCCACTTGAAGGCGCCGATGACGCTGGCGCCGAGCGCGATCGCCGGGTTGAACGCGGCGCCGGAGATCCAGCCCACGGAAACTGCCCCTACGAGCACGATGAAGCCGATGGCGAGCCCGTAGAAGGAGTTCCCTTCTGTGCCCTTCGCCGTTGCCACGTTGAGCACCACGTAGGCGAGCGCGAATGCGAAGAGAAACTCGACGACGAGCATCTTGCCGGTCGACGCGGTCGCGCCGGCCGTCTGCTTTCCCCCGATGGCGGTGACGAGCAGGCCGGCGAGCGCGGCGGCTGCGAACTGCGTGACCACGTATGCCACATATTCGTGAGGCTTGAGCTTTCCCCGGAGCAGCACCGCAGTGCTCACAGCCGGGTTGTAGTGGCCGCCGGACACGTGGCCGCCGGCGAACACCATCACCATCAGCACCGAGCCGATCGCCAGCGGCGCCAGTGTCGTCCCTGCCTTGTTCGAGGACTCTGTGGCCATGCCGACGGCGAACATGAACAGGAACATTCCGATGAACTCCACCGCCAGCTTTCGATCCAGGGTGTAGTGCATGCCTTCCTTTCGGGTTGCGTGCGACTGAGCGGGTCTCCCCGTCGCGCGACCCGCAGACACCGGGGATTCTCTCAGGCGTGGCGGCGCGTTACCGCGCAGGCGTCCGCTGAGCCGGGCGCCGCTCTGGGAGGACGGAAGCTCGCGCTTCCGCCCTCCCCCGCTCGGATGGCCTGGGGGGCGCGCTCAGCGTGTGCCTTTGCGGGTCCCCTGGATCGCGTAGGCGAGCGACCTTGCTGAGCCCGTACCGGCTGTGTCGGTGGCGCTCAGGCTCAGCTGTACGACCTCGGGAGCGTGCATTTCGAGCTCGGTCAGCGAAAACGACGGCAGCGGCATGTAGACGACAGTTTCGACGTTCGCGGTGACGGGAGCGTGCACGGGCCCGAACGGCACCTGGTAGGCGCTGCCGACGATCACCGGATATTCGCGCAGCTCGCCTTCGATGGTGACGGTGCTCGACTGGTCGCAGAGCACATCGACGGCGAGCTGGCCGTCGAGTGGGTTGGTTTTGTGGCCGTGCCGTGGTGCCAGCAGGACGTCGCGCTGCGGTTTGAGCTCGCAGCGCGGGACTTCGGTGCCGCCGCCGATCGCTTCGAAGCTGGCGGTCACCGACTGCGCTTCGCCAATCGTCACTTCGCACGTGCCCGTTCCGGAGCAGCTGCCTGACCAGCCCGCGAAGCTAGATCCGCTTGCGGGTTCGGCGCTGAGGGTCACGACCGTGCCTGCTTCGTATTGCGCGGCGCATTCGCCCGGGCAGGTGATGCCGGCGGGTTCGCTCGTCACGGTGCCGGCACCGGTGCCTTCGGTGTGGACGCTGAGCGAACGCTCCGGCGCGGTGACCGTGTAGTCGATCCGCGCCGTGCCTGTGAGCCCATCTCTTGAGGTGGCTGTCACCGTGTAGGTGTGTGCTCCGCGCGTCGAGGTGTCGAGGTGCCCGGGCGAGCTCGACCCGTTGCTGTCGAGGCACGAGGCCAGCCCAGGGCCCTGCTCGCTTTCACTGCAGCTGAAGGACGTCGGGACCGGTTCGCCCTCTTTGTAGACGCCGCCCGGGTTGGGCGAGGAGATCTCAGCGGTGGGCGGCGGGAGTGTGTAGCTGATGAGCACGGCGCCGTTGCCGGCGTTGCCGCCAACGGACGATGAGGTGTTGCTCAGCGAGCTCGAGAGGTAGCCCGAGCCGCCGCCTCCGCCGCTGAACGACCAGCCTCCACCGCCGCCGAAGTAGCCGCCGCCACCACCGCCGCCGCCGTAAGAGGTTTCCGTGAGCGTCTCGCCGCCGTGGCCGCCCGCTCCGAGGATCGGGGCGCCCGCGTTCCACTCGGCCGGTCCGGCGCCCGCCGTCTCGCCTATGGTCTCGAATCCTTCGAAGGCGCCTGGCGCACCTCCTGCAGTTTGCGTGCCGCCCCCGCCGTTCGTGAATTCCGGGCCCTGGCTTCCTTCGAGTCCGCCGCCCGCACCCGCACCAGTGCCCCCGGCGTACCCCAGGTTGCCCGAGCCGCCTCCGCCCCCCGCGGCGATCAGGAGCGCACCGTTCGCTTCGAACACGACGGTGCCGCCCCCGCCGCCGGCGCCGCCGAGGTAGCCGCTGGCGCCCTGGCCGCCGCTGCCGCCGGCGCCGTAGCCGCCATGGCCACCTTCGCTGCCATCGGGTTCGGAACCCATGCCGCCGACCAGAACCGTGAGCGACTCGCCTTCGGTGACAGCGGCCGTACCGGTGTCTTCGCCGCCCTCGGCGCCGGGGAAGAGGCCGGTGTTGCCGCCCTGCGCGCCCTTCGCCGTCAGCGTGAGCGAGCTGACGCCGGCAGGCACCGTGAAGGTCTGGGCTTCACCGGTCTCTTCGCAGCTGACCAGGAAGACGCCGCCCGAGGTCACGGGCGCGCCGCACGTGCTCGCGGCATCGGCCGCAGAGCTGCCGGCCAGCGAGAGCGAAGCGGCAGCCAGGCATCCGAGCAGCACGCGCGACGCGATGCCGCATCCGGCGTGGCTTCGCTCGACCTCGCGCCCGCTTCCAGGTGGCAGGCATCGGTGACTGCTCCACAGGGCGGGTCGCCAGACGCCTGCGAGGTGGTTTTTGGAGACTCTCTTGAGAAGCATCTGCACCCTCCCGATCGGTGGTTCGATTTTTATGTGGAGTGTCGGGCGCGCCGCCTGCCGTTTCGCTACGGCGCGCGCTAGAAAGCCCGTACCGTGCACCCGCCAGTGTGGCGGGGGATTTCCCGACACCGGCGTCGGGAAATCCGGAGTGCGCTGGGGGGGTCAGCGGGTATTGCGGTGAGCTGGCTCGGCGGGGATCGTGACGAGTGGAGTGGACCTGTCGGGCCATCCGTGACCGAACCAACCACTAGCTCGCCCAGGCGCCTGTGAAGCGCGCGTCACCTCGCGAGCACGAACCTGGAGGAAGCAGCGTGAGCAGAACGATGAACATAAGGATGCTGCCGATGGCTTTGGCGTCGATCGTGGCCGTGGCTTTGGTCGTCGCCTCGCCCGCGACCGCGCAGACCGGGGCCTACTGGTACGCCAAGGGGACGCGCGTGCCCGACGGCGAAGTGGTGCCTGTCACTCTCAAAGGCAGCAGCTCGCTCTACTTGGCGAGCTTCGGCGAGCGAGTCAGCTGTCGCACCCGCGGTGCCGGAGCCATCGCCAACATCGAAGGCCAGGGCGGCGTCGACGAGATCACCGAACTGGAGTTCTCCGCATGCAGGCTGGAACTCGGCCTAGCTGAAAAGGCGCACGAGCGGGCGTGTCCTCGGCATTCGACGCTGGAGTTGACGGCGTCCGGACTGCCCTGGTCCGGAGGCCTCGAGGAGGGGCCACTAGGTTTCATCGGAGGTGTCAACCTCGTCGTGGAATGCTCCGGCGTTGGTGCGATCTCCGGAGGGGAAGGCACTCTGGTGGCGACCGTCGGCCGCGGCAAGCTGTCATTTGGGGTCCCCGAAGCGGGAGAGGGCAATTTCCTGGAGCCCGACGCGTTGTTCAACGGCGTGTGGTCGATCGTCGGTCCGCCAGGTCAGAAAGCGATCACCGCGCTCGCCCCGTACGAAGTGTGACGCAGTAGGTGCGGGCACCGGGACAGGTGTTTGGCCCGCTGGAGCGCAAAGAACGCTGGGTTGGGCGCGGATCTGACGGTCCGCGCCCAACCTCGCGCTGAGCGTGCGCAGCGACATCGGCCGCCGGTGGATGACGTGCGCGAGTCGAATCACGATCGGGTGGCTGCAGATCAGACGCCGGCGTAGTGCCGGGGGGCCTGTCCGAGGGGTATGCGGCAGCTCAGCGTGGTGCCGCGGCCGCTGGCGCTGGTGACCGTGAGCGCGCCCTCGAGCGCCGCGACGCGGTCGGCGAGGCCCGTAAGCCCGGTCCCCTTGCCGGCCTGCGCGCCGCCCACCCCGTCGTCGACGACAGTTACCAGCAGCTGGCCGTCGGCGGCTATCGCGCTGACGCTTGCCCTCGAGGCGCGGGCGTGCTTGACGATGTTCGTGAGCGCCTCGCAGATGACGAAGTAGGCTCCCGCCTCGACGGCCTGGTCGAGGCGGGAGGCAGGCATGTGGCCTAGCTCGACGGGTACGGGAAGACGTGCGGTGAGAGAGCTCACTGCAGCTGCCAGCCCCCTGCTGGTGAGGATCGCGGGATGTATTCCGGCCACGAGCTCGCGCAGCGCGGCGGTGCCCGCCTGCGCGGCCTGCTGGGCGAGCGCGATCGACTCCCCGGCTCCGTCAGCATCCTCGGGTAGCTGCTGGGCGGCGAGCTGAAGGTTGAACGCCACGTTCACCAGCGCCTGCTGGGCGCCGTCGTGCAGATCCCGCGCGATCCGCCGGCGCTCCCCGTCGGCCGCTTCGATGACCCGGCGTCGCGCCTGCTCGAGCTCGCGCTCGGCGCGGCGGCGCTCGCTTATGTCGCGGTAGTACGCGGTGTATCCGGTGCCGCCGGGGAGGCTCATGCGGGTCAGCGCGAATTCCACCGGGAACTCGTGCCCGTCGGCGTGGGTCGCGGTGGTCTCGATCTCACGACCGAGCACTTCCCGGTCTTCGCGCTGGCGTGCGCGCCACCAGCCCCGATGCGAGTCCTGCAGGCGCGCGGGGATGATCAGCGCGATCAGGTCTCTTCCCACGGCCACATCGGCGGTGTGTCCGAACGCACGTTGTGCGGCGCTGTTGAAGTAGGTGATCCGGCACGCGTGATCGGTGCTCACGATCGCGTCGAAGGCGGTTTCGAGCATCGCGCGCAGCCTCTGCTCGTTCGCGGCCAGCTCCTCGTTGCGGGCGGCGGCAATCTCCGTCTCGCGCAGCGCCTCCTCGACGATCAGGCGTTCGCTGATGTCGGAGAACGCGACCACCGCACCGAGGCCGGTGGGGGTGTCGATCGGGGCGGACACGTAGCTGACGGGGAACATCGTGCCGTCCTTGCGAAAGAACCAGTCTTCGTCGGAGCGGATCGTCTCGCCGGTCGTGCGGGGCCGGAGCATCGGACACTCGCTGGCCGGGAACGGTCGCCCGTCCGGGTGGTGGTGGTGGATCGTTTCGTGGCTCTGGCGGCCGCGCAGTTCATCTAGGCTGCGGTAGCCGAGGGTCTCGATGGCGGCGGGGTTGGCGAACACGATGCCCCCGTCGTGATCGACGACCCACACCGGCTGCGCTACGCACTCGAGGATCGAGGCCAGGAAGCCGTGGGCGTCGAGCACCCAGCTGCCCAGCCTCGTTGACCCGAGCTCCTGCACTATCACCCCTGTCGTGCGCTCAGGCGATTCTACCCCAAGCTCCTCGCGCTGGTGACAGAAAAGCGTAGGGCTTGCGTATGCGTTGAGCTCCACCACCGGTCCAGCCTCAAGGTCCAACCTCGATCGGCATGCCAACGAGGCTTCCCCACTCGGTCCAGGACCCGTCATAGTTGCGTACGCGCTCGAAGCCGAGCAGCTCGTGCAGCACGAACCACGTGTGCGCGGAGCGCTCGCCGATGCGGCAGTAGGTGACGACGTCCTCGCCGGCCGTTATCCCTTTGGCGCCGTACAGCTGACGCAGCTCCGCCGCGGACTTGAAGGTCCCGTCCTCGCGGATCGCCTGCGCCCAGGGGATCGACACGGCACCGGGCACGTGTCCCGGCCGCTGCGCCCCCTCCCCCTCGTAGCCTGCAGGGGCGATGATCTCCCCGGTGAACTCAGCCGGCGAGCGCACGTCAACGAGCTTGGTCTGTCCGCTGAGGGCGTGCAGCACGTCCTGGTGGCGCGCGCGGATCGCGGGAGGCTGCGGATCCGCGAGGAACCGGGCAGGCGGGTAGCTCGGCATCTGATCGCTGGTGGGGTGTCCGTCGGCGATCCACTTCTCCCGCCCACCGTCGAGCAGCCTGACCCGCTCGTGGCCGTAGTACTTCAGATACCAGTAGGTGTAGGCGGCGAACCAGTTGTTGCGGTCCCCATACAGGATGACGGTGTGCTCGCTCGATATTCCCAGGCCGCCGAACAGCCCGGCGAAGGCCTCGGCGTCGAGGAAGTCACGACGCACCTGGTCCTGAAGATCTGCCCGCCAATCCAGCCCAATCGCGCCAGGAACATGGGCGAGACGGTACGCCGCGGGATACTCGTCGACCTCAACGATCCGGATGCCCTCGTCACCCAGGTGCTGCTGCAGCCACTGACAGTCCACCAGCACGTCCCTCGCGTAGCCGCTCACAGCTCCGTCTCGCGCCGATCGCGGCTCGTTCGCGCTCACGTAACCCCCAGCTTCATGAGCACGGCCAGCACGCGTCGATGCTCGGTCGGCTCGCTCGCGAGATCGAGCTTGGAGAAGATGCTCGTGACGTGCTTCTCGACCGCGGCGACGGTCACCACCAGCGTCTCGGCAATGCCTTGGTTGGACTTCCCCTGCGCCATCAGCTCGAGCACCTCACGCTCGCGGGGCGTCAGATCGTCGACCGGGCTGCTCGCGCGGCGGCGGCCAACCATGCGGGCGACAACCTCCGGGTCCAGCGCGGAGCCACCGGAGGCGACGCGCCGCACCGCGTCGCTGAACGCGGAGATGTCGCTGACACGGTCCTTCAGCAGGTAGCCCACGCCGGCTGCGCTGTCACCGACCAGCTCCAGCGCGTAGCGCTCCTCCAGATGCTGTGAGAGCACCACCACGCGGAGATCGCGGTCCTGCTTGAGCAGCTCCAGCGCGGCTCGCAGCCCGTCGTCGGTTCGATCCGGCGGCATCTGCACGTCGGCGATCACGACGTCGGGGTGGTGGGCGCGCGCCTTGCGAAGCAGGTCGGGGGCGTCGGCGGCCTGTGCCACCACCTCGAACCCCTCGTTCTCCAAAAGCCGCGCAAGGCCTTCGCGCAGCAGCGCTTCGTCCTCGCCGATCACGACCCGCAGCCGCTCCCCCGCGTCCATCATGCCCACCCTCCCTCCCCGTCCTGCTCGCCGAACAGCACGCGTAGGTCGCTCGCGGGGAGTACGTCCTTGGCCACAAAACCCAACGCCCCGCACGCCCGCAGATCCTCGCTCGAGACCTCTGCGTCGGCTGAGGTGAGCAGCACGCGCGGCGAGCGCGGCAGAGCTGCGAGCTCGCGTGCGACGTCGAGCCCGCTGCGGTCCGGCAGGTTGACGTCGAGCAGCACCGCGGCCGGCGCGAGCGCGCGCGCGGCCCTCACCGCCTCTGCCCCGTCGGCGGCCTCGGCGACGACCCGAAAGCCCCGCATACTCAAAAGCCGCGTGGCCTGCTGGCGGAAGTCCGCTTCGTCATCGACGATCAGAACCGAGTTGGACACAGGCCAATGATGCCCGCCGCCGGGGGGTACGAGGGTAAGGCTAACCCTACAACGGTCCCGATTCGGCTGCGCGCGCTCCGCCGTTCGGGGGTCTACCCGATGATTGGACGGGGGTGCGCCCGCTGGATGGCACGGCGAGCGCTGGTGAACATCGCACCACCGCGGATGAACACAGCACAAACCCTGAGAACAACTTCGGAGGTAGACATGAGACCACGCAATCTTATCCTCACACTCGCAAGCAGCCTCGCCGTCGTCGCGGCCGTCGCCGGCACGCAGGCCCAGGCTGCGACGCCCGGCCCGTTCCTCAACCTGATGGCAGCCGGGCAGCAGCTTTCCGTGAAGGCGCCCGTGCAGGCAGTACTCGTCGCCGACGAATGCTCGCTGTTCGCAACGGGAGCGATCAAGAAGGACAACGGCCCCAAAGACCTGCTCGCGCTGAGCACCTCGCTGTCCGAGTGTACGCTCGAACACCTCCTCGGCGGAGACCTCAAGTCCATCGAAATCTCCGACCCGCCGTTGCAAGCCAGCCTCAAGTTCGCACACCACCTCGTCGAGGTCATACCCGGCCCGTGCACCTATTCCTTCGGAAACCTCACCGGCAAGATCGTGAAGGAGAGCCCGCTGACGATCGAAGCCGAAGCCGTCGGCAAGCTCATGCGCAAGCAAAGCAGCATCTTCTGCGCGGGCGCCTATGTGGGGCACTTCACCAGCTACGTCAACACGCTCAGCGAAGAACCCGTCGACCTGCAGATCGTCCTGGCGAAAATCGAATAGCCGATCGAAGCCTGACACGACGCGACCCAAGGACGAGCGCGGCGTACGTACACCCGCCCTGCGGTGTGCGTGCGTCGCGTGCGTGCGCCAAGTCTCCCTGTCCGGCGAGGCGACTCTCCTCGCCGGTGTTCGCCAATCACATTCCCAGAGTGATCGGGCAAACCCCCGGACGGGTCTAGTGCTGGCGCTACCGGCGATCTCGGTCTCTCCACATCGCCGCGGGCGCTCGCGGTCGAGAGACTCGCGGTGTATGTAGAACCCATCTCGCAAAGGAGCAGCCATGCACCCTTACACCGTTCACGCCGATCCATCCCACGCCGGGGAGTCGATGCGCGGCTTTCGTCGCCTGACTGCGCGCTGGTCTGTGGTCATCGCGGCCACAGCGCTTTCGCTGTACGGCTTCGGCACGGCCGTGGCGAGCGCCGCGGCGGCGCCGCCTGACGGCAGCGCCAACTACCGGTTCACGACCCTCGACAACGAACGCGAACCTACCTTCAACCAGCTGCTTGGGATCAACGACTCCGGCCTGATCGCCGGTTACTTCGGCTCCGGCGAAGGGGAACACCCGAACAAGGGCTATCTGCTCTCCTCGCCGTACGGGCAGGGCAACTACGTGAACGAGAACTTTCCGCACTCGGTGCAGACACAGGTGACCGCTCTCAACAACAACGGCATCAACGTCGGCTTCTACGCTGACAAGAAGGGCGACGACTTCGGCTTCGCCGACGTGGCGCACCACGGCTTCCAGACCGTCGTGTTCCCGGCCAAGCACGCCAAGCCCGCGGTCGACCAGCTGCTCGGCGTCAACGACGACGGTGTCGCCGTCGGCTTCTACACCGACGCCAGCGGGGTCAACCGTGGCTACTCGTACGACATTCTGACACGCAGGTTCCACGAAATCCTGGTCAGCGAAGAGACCAACGTCACGGCGTCTGCGATCAACGCTGAGGGCGACGTCGTCGGCTTCGCGACGAACTCGAGCAATGCCGTCGAAGGGTTCCTGAAGCTGACGAACGGCCATCTCGTCAAGCTGAACTTCCCCGGCGCGACGGCGACCCAGCCGCTCGGTGTCAACGCCGGGGACGAGGTCGTCGGCAGCTACACGGACACCGCGGGCATGCACGGCTTCGTTTGGACCCCCGGCTTCGGCTTCCAGACCGTGGACGACCCCGACGGCGCCAACGCCACCACCATCAACGGCGTCAACGACCACGGCGAACTGGTGGGGTTCTACACAGACCAAGCCGGCAACACAGACGGACTGCTCGCAACCCCCCAAGAAGGCTGATCAGCCACCGCCGGTTCCGATTCCCTGCAGACCCCACGAGGGCCGCCGAGACTCAGGACTGCGAGCCGCTGGTGTGACGGGGCCATGCGTCGGTAGAAACACCCTGGTCTCGGCGGCTATCCACTGATGTAGTTCGGTGAGGTGCCTGAGAGGCTGCTCCCATGATCACGACCGAGCCTGAGCAGCCGACGTGCGACCCCGAGGGCGACCGACCGCGTCCACGAGCGCGCGAGGAGGCAAACGATGGCTACGCAGGTGACACGGCCGACCGAGTCCGGTACGACAACGGCGATGTTGATCGAGCTCGCGGGAGTTGAGAAGGTCTATCGCACCGGCAAGCTGGAGCATTCGGCGCTGCGGGGCGTGGATCTGTCGATCGCGGCCGGGGAGATGGTCGCGATCGTCGGGCCGTCAGGCAGCGGCAAGTCGACGATCATCAACATGATCACGGGGATCGATCGCCCGACCGCCGGCAGCGTGGCGGTGGGCGGCGAGCGCATCGATCAACTCAGCGAGGAGCAGCTAGCCTCGTGGCGCGGCGAGAACGTGGGGATCGTGTTCCAGTTCTTTCAGCTGCTGCCCACGCTGACCGCGCTCGAGAACGCGGTGCTGCCGCTCGACTTCTCGGCTTTTCTGCAAATCGACACTTGGTCAGGCGCCAGAGGCCAGCTCGTCGATGTGCTCTGCTGGTATGCCCTCATGCTGGCATGCGCGCAGGAGACGGCTGTCGGCGGTCAGGAGCGGTACGTCGATCGCTTCGGCAGCAGTTGCATACGCTGCGTCGTAGGCGCTCATGCGATCACGTAGTGCCCAGATGCGCGGAAGCCGTGGTGCTGTCGCGTCCAGCACGATGTCGAGCTCGCCCAGCCAGCGAACGGCTGCGGCGCCGTCCGTAGCCGGCACGGCGCGCTGGCGGACGAGCCTTCGTAGAGCGCTCGTGGCCTCGATGAGGCCGTGGGCGGCTGAGACGAAGGTGATCCGTGTCTGCGGGTCGGCGTAACGCTCGAGGAGCGCATCGGCTCCATCGCGGTGGCGTCCGTCGATCACGAGCTCGACCAGCACCGAGGCATCGATGACGATCAGAGCAGCCTCAGGTGTCTCGGCCAGGCCGCTCCTCTCGAATGAGCTTGGCGACGTCAGCCTTCACCGACGGGCGGCTCCTCTGGATCTGCGCGACCAGCTCCGAGCGTTTGACTTGGTCGAGTCCAAGGCCGCGCTGGAGCGCCTCGATGGCGCGCCTGTTCTTCGACACGCCGTTCGCCCGGGCGTCTGCTGTGAGGGCGGCGTCTAGATCGGGCGGGACGTTTCGCAGGTAGAGCGTGGACATGGCATCATGCTAGCATTTAGATAGCGTTTTGCTTGCAATGCCAAGGTCAGCGCGCGAATCGAGATCGGAACCGAGACGATCAACGTCGTGGCCGAGGAGGCAACCGGCGAGGAGCGCGAGCGCCTGTTCAAGACGGCAACCATGCACTACCCGCAGCTCGCCGAAGCCGCACGCAAGACCGACCGCGTGATCCCCATGATCGTCCTCACATCAACGAGCGAATCGAGGCAGCGATGAGCGACGCACCGAACGAGCCCAACTCCACAGCCGCCAATGCGACCAGCCCGCTGGAGCGTCCCGACATGGTCGCCCGGGACACCTTTCAAGCCGAGCTCGATGCCCTCCGGGCGCGGGAGAAGGCGCACACGCGCGAGGGCGACGCGATCGCCGCGGCCCGCCGCCGCCTCCCGATGGTCGAGATGGACCCCAGCCTCCCGCTGACCGGTCCGAACGGCCCGCTGACGTTGCTGGACGCCTTCGAAGGCCGCCGGCAGCTCATCGCCTACTACTTCATGTGGTGGAACGGCCACCCGGCTGCCGAGCAGTGCGAGGGCTGCACGCACTACACGACACAGGTCGGCGAGCTCTCCTACCTGCACCGCCGCGACGTCACCTACGCCACGTTCTGCCAGGGGCCATACGAGGAGAGCATCCGCTACCGGGACTTCATGGGGTGGGAGATGCCCTGGTATTCCGCCGAACCCTCCCTCGACGCCCTGCTGACCGGCCGCCGCGTCGGCAAAATGCACGTCGTGTGCTATCTGCGCGACGGGAACAGGGTCTTCGAGACCTACTGGACCACCCTCCGCGGCGTCGAGGCGATGGACTACAGCTACGGACTGCTCGACCTGACCGTCTACGGCCGCCAAGAGACCTGGGAGGACTCGCCCGCCGGCTGGCCACAGGCCCCAGTCATGTCCCATCTACGCACCAACGGACGCCCCACCGCCCAATGGTCGCGCCTGGAGGCCGGACGCTCCGACGACCTTGGCGGCACCAGGCCCTGATCGGACCCGCCGGAACGAGCACGACTGTTTCGACCGGCTGACAGTCGGACAAGGGCAGCTCGCTCGCCATGCGCGCAAGCGCGCCGACGTGGGGCCCGCCGCCAAGAGTAGGTCAAAGCGGCCTGCCTCGGGCTCGTCCAATCGCCGCGGCGCCGGGACCTCCAACGAAGGGCACGCCGCCCGGTCGCCGCCAACTCCGCTCGTTTTCCGCGCTGAGCGGGTACGTGGACGAGAGGGGCACGGCGCCCGCCTGGATGTGAAGGCAGGTCCAGGACCGATTCGGGGCGGCAGCTGGGAGACTGGCTGGTGTGGATCGGATCCGTGTGCTGCTGTCAGAGGGGTCGAGCTTGACCTCTCGGGAGGTGGTGACGTGTTTGGGGCCGGTCGGCTACCACCTGGAGGCGCTCGACCCCGACCCGCTTTGTATTGCGCGGTTCAGCCGCTGGATGCGCAGGATCCATCGCTGCCCGCGCTCTGGCGCGGATCCGCTCGGCTACTTGGAGGCCGTCAAGCGAGTGGTCGCCGAGCGCCGGATCGACGTGGTGCTGCCGACGCATGAGCAGGCCTGGCTGTTCGCCGCCGCCCAGCCTGAGCTATCGGATGTGCCGGTTGCTGTCGCGGATGCGACGTCGTTTGACCGCGTCCAGAGCAAGGTCGAGTTCGCCCGGCTGCTCGACGAAATCGAGCTCGCTCAGCCGCGGTGGCGACTCGTCCGCGGGAACAGCGATCTCGACGGCCTGTCGTTCCCTTACTGGCTCAAGAGCGCTTTCAGCACAGCCGGCCGTGGCGTGCGGCTAGTGGCCGACGAGCGCTCACGTGCGGACGCTGAGCGCGAGCTGCTCGAGCAGGCCAGCGGGGCGTTGATGGCGCAGGAGCCAGCCGTCGGGCAGTACGGCCAGGTTCAAGGCCTGTTTGATCACGGGCGTCTCGTGGCCGCTCACACGAGCGTGCAAACCGGGATCGGGATAGGCCCGAGCGCCGCCGCCCGTGTGAGCGTTGATCATCCGAGGCCGCGTCGCGATATCGCCACGCTCGGCGAAGCGCTCACGTGGCACGGAGGGCTGACGCTCGACTACTTCCACGAGCAGGGCGACCCGAGCTACATCGAGTGCAATCCGCGAACGGTCGAGCCAGGCAACGCGACCGCGAGCGGGGTCAACATTCCGGACCTTCAGGTCCGTCTCACGATCGGCGAGCGGTTCACATCCCCTCCGCCGACAGGTCGCGTGGGTGTTCGAACCCACGGCACGATCGCGCTCCTCCTCGGCGCGGCCGCATACGACGGCACTCGGCGAGCCGTCACTGCGCAACTTGCGCGGGCGCTCGCACACCGCGGCTGCTACCACGCCAGCGCCGAGCAGCTCACTCCCGTCCTTCGGGACCCGCCGAGCGCAGCAGCGCTCGCGTTCGTCACCGCTCACGCACTCGCGTCACCCCGTCAAGCGACCGCAATAGCCCGCAAAGCAATCGACCGCTACTCGATCACCCGGGAGACGATCGACCGCGTCGCCGCGGCGACCGGAGCGTCAGCAACCCGATGACGGGTACAGCTCAGCCATGCCTGTCCGAGCACGAAGTCAGGTTTCCCCTGGCGAGTCGCACGAGTCTCGCAAATCGCTGTGCCAGGAGCGCCGAACGATGTCGCCGGTCTCGCCGCGGGTCATGGCGCGGATGCGCCTACGGCTAGGATGGGCCCGCCGCCGATGACGTCTCGTCTGCACCAGCTGCGCTCGAGCGCGACCGCGCGTCGATTGCGCACGACCGCCTGCGTCGCGGTGGCGCTTGCGCTGAGCGCCTCAGCCGTCGCGCAGGCGACCGCGAGGGCAGGCGCCGACGCCCCACGCGATGCGCCACTTTACGGCGTCACGATCGACAAGCTCACACACCTGCGGGAAACCCTCAACTCGCTTGCCGCGCTGCCAGAGCGCCCGACGACGCGCGTGTACTTCAATGCCCACGAGCCCGCCTCCTACTACGCACAGGCGCTACCCGAGATCGACGGCGTGAGCGCCGTGCTGGGCGAGCTGCTGGACTCCTCCGAAGAGAAGTCCATCTCCACCGAAGCCTTCCAAGCGCGGGTGCAGTCCTACCTGCAGACGCTCGGCTCGGAGGTGAACATCTGGGAGGTCGGCAACGAGGTCAACGGTAACTGGACGGGGCCTTACCCGGTGGTCGCCGCCAAGCTCAGCGAGGCCTACGAGGACGTTGCGGCTGCCGGCGGCGAGAGTGCGCTGACGCTGTATGCGAACAACTTCGGGCCGGAAAACTGCGGCGACGGCAGCGCCGAGCTGACGCCGGTGCAGTTTGCCCAGCAGTACATCCCCGCCGAAGTCGCCGATGGCCTCGACTACGTGCTGCTCTCCTACTACCCCACCGAGTGCGGCGGACGTGAGCCCTCCTCCGAAGAAGTGACCAGCTACATGCGCCAGCTGCACGCGCTGTTTCCAAACGCCGCGCTCGGCTTCGGTGAGGTTGGCCTGCCGCGCCGCGCGCGCGGCGCCAAGGTCGCCACGGCTGAGCAGATCATGCACTGGGCGTACGCGCTGGAAGTAAGCCTGCCTTGCTACATCGGCGGCTATTTCTGGTGGTATGGCGTGGAGGACGCCCTGCGCGCGACTGCTCCACTCGCCGGCGCGCTGCGTGAAGCGTTCACCAGCGAGTCAGAAGCGCTGGGGCCATAGCCGTGCAACCGCCGAGCGGCGTCCGCTGTGGCCCGCGCTTCAGCAACTATGAAGAGCTCTACCAGCGTGCGCTGCGCGCCACGCGCGGGCTGTTGGCGCTGGGCGTCGGATCGGGCGATCGCGTCGCGCTGCTGCTGCGCAACTCGCTCGAGTTCATCGAGACGTCGATTGCGACCGTGCCGCTCGCCGCGGAACGGGTGCCGATCAACTGGCACTGGCGCAGCGAGGAGGTGGCGCACGTGCTCGCCGACAGCGCTGCCAAGGTGCTGGTCGTGCACGCCGATTTGTGGCCGGCGATCCGCGCGAGCGTGCCCGCGGAGGTCGCGGTGATCGTCGTCCCAACAGACGACGCGGGGGCGCACGGTGCCCAGCCCACCGACCCCGCGCGGGCGGACGGGTCCTCCGCGCGGGTGCTCTGGTGGCCGGACTGGCTCGTGTGCCACGAGCCGTGGGCGCAGGCGCCTGAGACCGCGCCCACGAGCATCATCTACACCTCGGGGACCACCGGGCGCCCCAAGGGCGTCGTGCGCGCGGCGGCCACTGACGCCCAGCGCGCGGCGCTGCGCGAGCTGTTCTGCGAGGTCTTCCAGCTCGCGCCTGGCGAGCGCACGGTGATCCCCGCGCCGATGTATCACTCGGCGCCGAACGCGTATGTGAACGCGGCGGTCATGCAAGGCATGCACATCACGCTCATGCCCGCCTTCGACGCCGAGGAGTTCCTGCGCATCGTCGCCGAGGACCGCATCAGCGTGGTGCAGATGGTGCCCACGATGTTCGTCCGCCTGCTCGCGCTGCCCGAGCGGGTGCGTGCGCGCTACGACCTCTCCTCGCTGCGTTGGGTCGTGCACGCCGCCGCGCCCTGCCCGCCGGAGGTCAAGCGCGCGATGATCGACTGGCTGGGGCCGATCGTCGCCGAGTACTACGGCAGCACGGAGGCGGGGCTGATCACGTTCGCCACCAGCGAGGACTGGCTCGCGCGCCCCGGCACCGTCGGGCGCGCGCTGCCGCACGCCACCGTCAAGATCTTCGACGCCGAAGGCGGCGAGCTGCCAGCCGGCGCGTCGGGCGAGGTGCACATGCGGCTGGACGTGATCTCGGACTTCACCTACGAGGGCGACGCAGCCAAGCGCCGCGCGATCGAACGCGACGGGCTGATCTGCTGTGGCGACATCGGTTATCTCGACGCCGACGGCTACCTGTTTCTCAACGATCGGGCGAGCGACATGGTGATCAGCGGCGGCGTCAACATCTACCCGGCGGAGATCGAGGCGTGCCTGCTGACGCTGCCCGGCGTGCGTGACTGCGCGGTGTTCGGCATCCCCGACGATCACTTTGGTGAGGCGCTCGCCGCGCACGTGCAGCTGCACGACGGCGCCCGGCTGAGCGCCGAGGACATCAAAGCGCACGTCCACAGCCGCCTTGCCGGCTACAAGACGCCGCGCGTGGTCGAGCTGGTCGACGCGCTGCCGCGCGAGGACTCCGGCAAGATCTTCAAGCGCCGCCTGCGTGCGCCGTACTGGGCCGGGCGCGAGCGTTCGATCTAGGCGCGTTCAGCCGACGACCAGCGGCCTTTGCGCCGCGCCCTGCTCCTCGATTGCAGCTGCGCTCATGCGTGCGATCAGCGGTAGCCCGAGCAGCGCCACGCCGGCCATCGACAGGAAGGCCGCGAGCGGATGGTGGACGAGGACCTGCACCAGCAGCGCCACGACGAGGCCGCCGAGGTTGCCGGCCATCCACACGATCGCGCCCGCGGTGCCTGCGGCCGCGCCCGCGAGTTGCTCGGCTGCGGTGAGGATCACCGGTAGCGCCGGCAGCAGCACGACGCCGATCGCCACCAGCGCCAGTGCCCGCGTCGACAGCCACGGCGTCGCGCCAAGCGTCACGCAACCGGCGCAGCCGATCAGCACCGCCGTACGCATGAAGCTACGTTCGGCGCGCCTGCGGGCGATCAGCGGCGGCAGCGCCGCGCAGCCGACGATCCCCGCGACCACCATCCCCACCAGCAGCACGCCGGCCGTCGTTTCCGAGACGTGCGACGGCGCCAGCAGCGTCTGCAGCCACGTGGCCAGCGCGACGAAGATCCCGAAGCCGAGGAACACCAGCCCGCACTGGATGCGCATCGGCTCCAGGCGCCACAGCGCGCGTGCGGCACTGCCCTCGATCGCCGCGTGCTCGCTGCTCGCGTGCGCGCCCGCGCGGCGCAGCGCGAACGCCAGCGCCGCCGCCGCCGCCACGCCCATCGCAGCCTCCAGCACGAGCAGCCGCTCGAGCTGGCCGTGCGCCCCGAGCGTCGGGCCGAGCAGCAGCGCCAGCAGCATCCCCACGAAGTTGCCCGCCGAGCCGAGCGAGATGCCGTCCGCACGCTGCGCCACCGGCAGGTACTCGCCCGCGAGCTTGCTGACCGCGCTGAGCACCACCGGCTGAGCGATCGCCACCAGCGCCTGGCCGGCCATCGCCCACGCGAACGTGTCACCGCCCAGGCGCACGAGGCCGCCGATCGCCACCAGCGCGCCGCCCGCCGCGAGCGCGGGGCGAAACCAGCGGTCGAGCAGGACGCCGGCGGGGATCGCGAGCACCACGTACAGCAGTGGGAAGATCTCCGCCAGCCAGCCGATCGTGCCCACCGAGACGCCGTAGTGCCGCGCCGACTCCGTGGTGATCGCCGCGTAGGTCAGCCACAGCACCTGCGTGGCCGCGCACACGAGCGCGTAGGCGACGATCACGCCCCAGCCGCCGGTCCTCTTCGTGTGCTCGTCTCGCGGAGTGATGCCCGCTCCTTCGGCCGCCCTGGTGGGGCGCGAAGCCTAATGCACGACGGCGAGGCTCACACCGAGCGCAGCGCCTCCGTCGGCGACAGGCGCGCGGCGCGGATCGCCGGCAGCAGCCCGGCGATCGCGCCGATCAGGATCGCCGCGCCGAACCCGCCCGCCCACGCGAGCGTGGGGATCACGACCGTCCAGTGCTTGGTGGCCGCGTACACGGCCGTCGCGGCGATGCCCGCCGCGACGCCCACCGCGCCGCCGGCGAGCGACAGCAGGATCGCTTCGGAGAGGAACTGGATGCGGATCTGGCCTTTGGTCGCGCCCAGCGCGCGGCGCAGCCCGATCTCCGAGCGGCGTTCGAGCACCGAGATCACCATGATGTTCGCCACGCCCACCGCGCCCACCAGCAGCGCGACCGCGCCGAGGCCGAGGAACAGGCCGTTGAGCGCGCTCTGCGTTTTCGCCCGCGCCTCGAGCGTCGCCGACGGGAGGCTGACGTCGACTTCGTTGGGCGCTTCGGGGTCCGCGGTGTTGGCGAGCACCGACTGCACCGCGGCCACCTGGCTGGTCTGGGCGCGGACGTAGATCGTGTTGGGGTGCCCGTTGAAGTCGAGGTACCGTTTCGCCGCCTGGAAGCCGACGAGCACGTCGTCTTCCAGTTCCGGGGTCAGCGTCGAGCCGCTGAGGATGCCGACCGGGTAGAACCACTGGTTGGCGAGCCAGATCCGCTCCCCTGCGTAGATGTGGTCGATGCCCAGGCGCTGGGCGGCGGCCGGGCCGAGCACGGCGACCGGCTCGGTCGCGGTGGCGGCGTTCAAGTAGCTGCCCTGCGTGATCGTGATGTCCGTCGCTTGCAGCAGGTTGAGGCTGGCCGCCGCGATGCTCAGCGCGTTGGTGTCGACGCTCGGGACCAGCGGCGAGCGGTACACCGCGCCGCTCACCTTGCCCGTCTCGGCGACGTGTTCGACCGGGTAGATGCGGGAGATCATCGACGGCGCCGCCAGCGGCAGCTCGGCGGTGTTGCCGGTGAAGCCCTGGCCGTTGGTGACGACCAGGAGGTTCGTGCCGAGCCGTTCGATTTCTTCCAGCAGCCCGGCCTGCGAGGAGGAGGACAGGCCGAGCACCGCGACGATCGCCGCCACCCCGATCGCGATCCCCAGCGCCGACAGCGCGGCCCGCGCGCGCCTGGTGCGCAGCCCCACGCTCGCCACCCGCGCGAGGTCGCCGGGGCGCAGCCTGGCGGGGACCAGCCTGGCGGCGGCGGGTTCCCCGTCCGGGCGCGGTGCGGCGGTCTCGGCGGTCGCGCTCACGGCCGCTGGCTCACGGGGCCTCGTTGACGAGCGCGAACGCCGCCGCTCGCGCGTGCCCGGCGCGCGCCTTGACGACGTAGCCTCCCGGCTGGGCGTTGGCGGTGAGCGTGGGCGCCACCGCGATCCCGCACGCGTTGGTCCGCACGCTCGCCACGCGCGTCTGGCGCGCGCGTCCGCCGTGCTGGCGCGAGCGCGATGCGAGGCGTACGGTGAAGCGTCCGCTGGGGCCCGCGGCGGGGGCGGCGAACGACACGAGCGTGTTGGGGACGCGGTTGCCCTGGGCGTCGGTGGCCGTGACCGCGAGGCTGACCGGGAAGCGGGCGCCCACGCGGGCGGACTGCGTGGCACCGACCCCCGGCGTGAGCTTGGCGGGCGCCCCGGCGAGGTTGGTGAGCGTGAAGAGGGCCGGGGGAACGCTGCTGGAGGACGTGCTGGCGTGTTCGCCGCCGCCGGAGCTCCCCAGCGAGGCGCTCGCGGTGAACGCTCCCGCCTCGCCGTTGGCGCTCAGGGCCGGCGAGGTCGCGACGCCGTCGGCGTTGCTCGTCGCGCTCGCCGCGCTCGCGCCGCCGGCGAAGCTCGCGCCGGCGCTGGAGCCCGTGCCGCTCGCGCCGGAGCTCGTGCCGCACGCGCTCGTGGCGGTGGATGCGGTAAGCGTGAAGGTGACGCTCGCGCCCGCCACAGGATTGCCGTCGCCGTCGAGCACCTGCACCGCGAGCGCCTGCCGGTAGGCGCCGGTGACCGTGGCCGTCTGCCTCAGCGATGAGACCGCGACCAGCCGCGCCGGCGTGCCGGCGGCCGTGTTGGTCAGCGCGAACGTCACCGTTCCGTACGCGGAGGAGGCGGTGACCGTGTAGCTGCCCGCGATCGCGTTGGCGGTGAACGTCGGGGCCATGACGTCGCCGCTGCTGTCGGCGCCGACGGTGACCGTGTTCGTGGCGCTGGCCGAGAACACGCCGCTCGCGCCGCTGGCGGGCGCGGTGAACGTCACCGCCACGCCGGCGGCGCCGCTCGTCACCGCGCAGCCGTCGCTGTTCGTGAGGGCTACCTGCAGCCCCGACGCGTAGGCGCTGTTGAGGGTCGCGCTCTGGGGCGTGCCGGCCACGAGCGTCATCGCGTTCGGCGTGGTGGCGGCCGGGCAGTTCGAGCTGGAGCCGCCGCCGGGTTCGCCGCTGGCCGCGGACGCCCCTCCGGGCAGCGTGCTCGCGGCTGCGCCGAGCGCCCCGGCCGCCGCCAGCATCGCCAGCGCCCGCGGTCGTCCCCTGACCCAGCTCATCGCCCCGCCCCCTCGAGGGCCGGCGCCGCGGCGCTGTCGGCCACGATCCGCCCGTCGAGCATCTGCACCTGGCGCGGCAGGCGCGCGGCGAGCGCGGTGTCGTGGGTGATCACCAGGATCGTCGCGCCCTGCGCGTGCAGTTCCTCCAGCAGCTCCACGATCGCCGCCCCGGAGGCGCTGTCGAGGTTGCCGGTGGGCTCGTCGGCGAGCACGATCGCCGGGGCTCCCACCAGCGCTCTGGCGATCGCCACCCGCTGGCGCTCGCCGCCGGAGAGCTTGCTCGGACGAAAGCTCGCGCGCTCGGCGAGGCCGACGCGGGCGAGCGTCTGCGCCGCGCGCTCGCGGCGCTCCGCCACCGCCATGCCCGAGTACAGCAGCCCGTCGGCGACGTTCTCGAGCGCGGTGGAGTGCTCGGCGAGGAAGAACTGCTGGAAGACGAAGCCGATGCTGCTCGCGCGCAGCGCGGCGAGCTCGCGGTCCGACAGGCTCGCCACGTCCACGCCGGTGATCGACACCACCCCCTCGCTGGGGCGCTCGAGCGTGCCGATCACGTGCAGCAGCGTCGACTTGCCCGAGCCGGAGGGCCCGGCGATCGCCGCCAGCTCGCCCTCCCACACCTCGAGGCTCACCTCGCGCAGGGCGTACACGGGCGGCTCGCTGCCGTAGCGCTTGCTCACCTCGCGCAGCTCGAGTACCGGAGTGCCCACCGCGTCGCTCATGTGCTCGGCACCACCACGCTCTGGCCAACCGCCAGTTCCGGGCCGCTGACCTGCACGTCGCCCGCTTCGTCGTCGAACAGCCCCAGCGTCACCGCCACCAGCCGGTGCACCCCGTCCGGCTGCACCTCCTCCACGGCGTAGCCGCCGCCGGCGAGTGCGAGCAGCGCCGTCACGGGCACCACCAGCACGTTTTCCACGCTGGCGGTCGTGATCGAGACCTGCACCGGCGCCTGGTCGAGGTGGCCGGTGGCCTGCGGTTCGGTCGGGGTGATGTCGACTTCGATCGTGGGCGTGCTTTCTTCGCCGTGTTCGCTGGCAGGCGCCACCGCGACGCTCGCGACATACGAGACGATGCCCGGCGTGGTCTGGTTGTCCGGCAGCGTGATCACCACGTGGTCGCCCCTCTTCAGGTCTCCCTGCTCGGAGGCGTCGATCTTCACGGTCACCTGGCGCGCGGTCGAGCTGACCGCCAGCGCCGGTCCAGGGGATACGCCCATGCCGACCGTCGGGGTGACGCTCGTCACCCGCACCGGCCCGGATTCGAACACGACCGAGCCGAGCGCCAGCGCTCCCGTCTGCGCCAGCCCGTGCGCGGCCTGGAAGGCGCGAATCGCCGCGGCGGTGGCGGCGGTGAATTCGTCGCCGGCGAGCCCCGACCCGTACCCGAGCTGTTCGAGGTTCGTGTTCAGCTCGGCCACGTCGGGACCGGCGGACATGCCGGGGACGAACGCCCGCCTGGCCACCACCGCGCCGTACAGCAGGATCGTGGGTTCGCCGTCGATCGCGTACAGGCTGTGGTTGCGGGCGATCACCGCGCCTGCCGAGGGCAGCGAGGTGTACACCGCACCCTGTTCGTAGGCCACGGCCAAGGAGCGCGCCTTCGCGAGCGCCGACTGGGAGTGCGCCAGCGCGCTCTGCGCGGAGGCGAGCTGGGTGCGGTCGGCCGTGACCTTCGCTTCGGCGCCGGTCACGCCCTGTTCGCCGCTCGTCACCGTCTGCCTGTCGCTCGCGCACGTGCCCGAGCCGCCCGCGGCGGAGGAGCCGGCTTCGGCGGCGCCTTCGCCGGCGCAGTCCACCGCCTGCTTCGCGCGCGCCGCCGCCAGCTGGCTGCGGGCGAGCTGGAGCGCCGCGCTGTCGCTCGCCAGCGAACGCTGCGCCGAGGCCACCTGCGCTTCGCCGCTTGCGATCTGCTGTTCTGACTGCTGCACGGCCGTGGGGGCGGTGCCCGACGGCACCAGGATTTTCGCGGAGCCCGCGTAGCCGAGCGTCCCGTCGACCTGCGTCTGCGAGGACAGCGACTGGCGCTTCACCGTCGTGACGCTCGTCGGCGTGGCGTTGTCGGCCACGCCTGCGCTCGCCTTGCTGGGCCCGCGAAACGGTTCCAAGACGATCAGCAGCACGGCGATCACGACCACGACGATGGCGGCGAGGGCCGCCCAGCGGCCGCGCCGCCGCCGCGCGCTCACGGAGCGACCACCGTTTGCCCGGAGGACTGACCGCCACTTCCGCCAGAGCCGCCGCCCTTGGCGAGTGTCGGCAGCGGGTGCTTGCCCAGGGGCGAGTCCGACTGGCACGCCTTCGCCGCCGCCTGGAACTGCGGCGAGCCGGGGTTGATCCCTTTCAGCGACGTCTGCACGCTGTTGCCGGAGAATTTCGGGTCGGGGAAGTTGGGAACGCCGTGGTGGCGCATGCATTCCGCGAACTTCAGCGCCTGTTCCTGATGTTCTTTCGTCTGCGCGGGGCTCGGAGCGGCGCCCGCGGGCTGGTACTTGGCGCACGCCTTTTCGGCTGCCTTGAATGTGGACGATTCCGGGTTCGGGCCGTGGCCGTTCTGGCTGTGGAGCTCGATGTTGCCTTCGACCGGTTCAGGGAATTCAGGTTCCCCGTGGGTGCGCATGCACTGCGCGAACTTGACCATCTTCTGCTGCGCGGCAGCGCGCGTTTCGCCCGATTCCGGCGTGCCGCCGCCCGACCCGCCCGACGGGCTGGAGGCGTTCTTGGCGCCGACGTGGGCGACGCCGGGGCTCGAGGAGCCGCCGCAGGCCGCGAGCGCCAGCGCCACGGCGAGCGCCAGCGCCGCCGCCAGGGGCAGGCGGCGCAACGCCAGGCGACGGCGTCCGGGACGCGGTTGTGATGCGGAGCGGCTCCTGGGGGTGGCGGGCACGCTCACGGAGCACCGACCGCCGCGTTGGAGGAGGATTGACCGGGCCCGGAGCCCGTGCGCGCTGCCGCCCCCTTCCCGCCGAACGGCAAGCTCGACTGGCATGCTTTTTGGGCGGCCTGGAACTGCGGCGAGCTGGGGTTGATCCCGCTCGCCTTGCCCACCTTGAGCGTGACCCTCCCGCCGCCGGCGGAGAAGTTCGGGTCGGGGAAGTTGGGGACGCCGTGGTGGCGCATGCATTCGGAGAACTTCAGCGCCTGTTCCTGCACTTTGGCGAGCTGCGCCGGGCTCGGCGCCACCTTCGCGGGCGCGTACTTTCTGCACGCCTTTTCGGCCGCCTTCCACTGGGGCGATTCTGGGTTCGGGCCGTGGCCGTTGTGGTTTTCGACGTGGATGCCGCCTTCGCTCGGTTCAGGGAATTCAGGTTCCCCGTGGGTGCGCATGCACTGCGCGAACTTGACCATCTTCTGTTGCGCGGCAGCGCTCGTTTCGCTCGATTCCGGCGTGCCGCCGCCCGACCCGTCAGAAGCGTTGGTGGTGCTCGTGGTGCCGACGTGGGCGACGCCGGGGCTCGAGGAGCCGCCGCAGCCCGCGAGCGCCAAGGCGAGCACCGGTGTCGCCGCCAGGAGCAGATGGCGCAGCGCTTGACGGCTGCGCTTCGGGTGCGTTCGCGCCGCCGAGCGGCTCGTGGGCGTGGCGGACGTTTGCATCTTGGTTCTCCTTCTGTGCGGGCGTGCCGGCTCCTGCTGTGCGGGGCTGGCTCGCGTAGCAAATGGCGGGGGTCCGGATGTCTGCAATCACGGTTGGCGCGAAAGCTGAGAATTGCCTGAGACGAGGAGAGGAACTTGGTGAAGCTGCTTAGGCGCCGTTAAAGCCCGCGGGCTGCTCGAGCCGTTCAGGCGCCCGCCGCGCCCCGTGGCCCGGCCGCGGCGATCGCCTCCCCCTGCCACGCGCGCTCGGCGGCGGTCATCGGCAGCGGCGGCAGCTCCAGCGTCAGGCGCGCGCCGCCGCTGGGGTCGTTGCCGGCGTGGACCGCCCCGCCGTGCGCCTCGGCGGTCTGCCTCACGATCGCGAGCCCCAGGCCCGAGCCGGGGCGCCCGCGCGCGGCGGGCGCGCGGTAGAAGCGGTCGAACACGCGCGGGAGATCCTCCTCGGCGATCCCAGGGCCGTGGTCGCGCACCTCCACGGCGCCGTCGTGCACGCGCACCTCGATCGGCGGGGCGGGCTCCTCGGATGGAGCTCCGCGCTCGCCCGTGGGGGTCCACTTGACGGCGTTGTCGAGCAGGTTCGCGATCGCGCGGTCGAGGCGCGCGGGGGCTGCGCGCACGAGGCACGGCTCGGCGTGCAGCTCGAAGCGGCAGTGCGGGGCGTGCAGCCGCGCGCGCTCGATGGCGGCGGCGGCGGCGAGGTCGAGGCGCACGTCCTCGACCTCGACGTCCTCGACATCTGTCTTTGACAGGTCCACGAGGTCGCCGACGAGCACGGTCAGCTCGCGCAGCTGCGCCTGTGCGGCGGCGAGCACGCGGGCGCGCTCGTGGGCGGGGAGCCGCTCGCCGAGCGCCAGCGCATCGAGGTTCGCCTGGATGCTCGTGAGCGGCGTGCGCAGCTCGTGCGAGGCGTCGGAGACGAGCTGGCGCTGCGCCAGGCGCGCGCGCTCGAGCGCTGCGAGCATCGTGTTGAAGCTCGCCGACAGGCGCCCGAGCTCGTCCTCCCCGCCAGCCTCGATGCGGTGTCCGAGGTCCTGCGTGCGGGCCACGCGCTCGGCCGCGCCGGTGAGCCGGCGCACGGGCACGAGCGCCGCGCGCGAGACGAGCAGCCCGAGCGCCGCCGCCAGCGCGATCCCGCCGAGCACCACGATCGCGAGCACCAGCCGCAGGTGATCGAGCGTGCTGTGCAGGTCGGCCAGCGGCAGCGCAACCTGCCACGCGGCGCCCTCGGCGGCGCGCGCGGTCAGCACGCGCACCGCCGTGCCGTGGACGTTCACGTCGGTGAAGAAGGCGTTCTGGCGCCCGGAGGCCACGGCCCGCGTGGCCGCGGTGATCGGCAGCTGCGAGCTCCGGCTCGTGGCGGCGAGCACTTCGCCGTCGGCGAGCGACAGCTGCGCGTAGCCGGTCACCCCTTCCACCGCGGCACCCTGCAGCACGAGCCGCAGCTGCCCCGCGGCGATGGGCGCGCCCCCCTTGGCCGCATGCACGATGTGACTCTCGAACGCGAACGCTTCCGGGGCAGCGCCGCCGCCTGCCTGTCCCTGCGAGCCGCTGGCGGGCACGGGCGCGGTTTCGCTGATGTTGCTCGGCGCAGGAATTGCGCCGCTGGCCTTGGCGAGCACGCCGAAGCCGCCGGGCGCGGCGGCGAGCACGGCCGGGAGCTTGCCTTCGCGCCTGAGCTGGGCGAGCTGGTGCTGGCTGAGATGGCTTTCGATCTTCACGACCTGCTGCTGGCCGGGGGTGATCTTGGCGCGCAGGCTCGCGTCGAGCTGCCCGCTCAGCTCGTTGCGGGTGACGATGTAGACGACGATCGAGGCGATCACGATCGCCGCGGTGACGGCGCCGGCGGCCAGCAGCACCATGCGGCGGCGAAAGCTCATCGTGCTCCCCCGGCGGGGGCGATGCGTCCGGCGGCTCATCGCGGCGGGCGCAGCACATAGCCGACGCCGCGCACCGTGTGCACCAGGCGAGCCTCGCCCGCGGCCTCGGTCTTGCGGCGCAGGTAGCCGACGTAGACCTCGAGGGAGTTGGAGGAGGGGCCGAAGTCATAGCCCCACACACGATCGAAGATCGTGGCGCGCGTGAGCACCTGGCGGGGGTGGCGCATGAGCAGTTCGAGCAGCAGGAACTCGGTGCGGGTGAGCTCCAGCGTGCGCCCGCCGCGGCGCGCCTCGTGGGCGACGGGATCGAGCTCCAGGTCCTCGCAGCGCAGGGTCTGCTGCTCCTCGCCCTCCCAGCCGGTGCGGCGCAGCAGCGCGCGCAGGCGGGCGATCAGCTCCTCGCGCGCGAACGGCTTGGCCAGGTAGTCGTCGGCGCCCGCCTCCAGGCCGGCCACGCGCTCGCTGACCTCCGCGCGGGCCGTGAGCATCAGCACGGGGGTGCGGTCGCCGGTCGCGCGCATGCGCCTGCACACCTCCAGCCCGTCGAGCCCCGGCATCAGCACGTCCAGTATGACCGCGTCCGCCGGCGCCACGGCGAGCGTGCGGATCGCCTCGCGGCCGTCCACCGCCGTGTCGACCTCGAAGCCGTTCAGGTCGAGCACCAGCGCGAGCGCTTCGCGCACGGAGGGGTCGTCGTCGACGACCAGCAGACGCATGGGAAGATGCTGACGGGCGAATGTGAACGAAACCTGAACCGAGCGATGCCCGCACGGCGCGTCCCGCTCATGGGCTCAGCGCCTCGATCGCGTCTGCTGCGGCGACATGTCCTGCCGCCCGCGTCTGCCGGCGGCCGATGCGTTCGGCGCCGTCGCGTCGCGCGAGCGCGGTGCGGACGGCCTGCGCGAGCCGCTCGGGGCTCAGGCGGCGCGGGTGCAGGCGAATGCCGGCTTCGGCGACCTCGACGCGGCGCGCGACCTCGAACTGGTCGCGCCCGAACGGCACGACCACTACAGGGACGGAGGCGGCCAGGGCCTTTTGGGTTATGCCCATGCCGCCGTGGCAGACGACGCACACCGCGCGCTCGAGAACGGCTTCGTGTGGGAGGAAGCGCACCACCCGGCTGCCCGTGGGCGCAGAGAAGGATTGGGGGTCGTGTGCGCCGGTGGTTGCCAGCACCGACATGCCGGCTGGTGGCAGTCCGGCGAGGGCTGCGTGGATGACGCGCGCGTCCGCCTGGCGCTCGGTGGAACACGTGGCCAGCACCAACGGATCCGACAGGTCGGCCAACCACGCGTACTCCTCGGTCGCCACCGGCGGCGCCCAGCTGACAGGGCCGACCACCCGGACATTGGGCGGCCAATCGCTGCGGGGGTGCTCGAGACCTTCGGCAACCAGCACCAGCACCAGTGGCGGACCTCGCAACAGCTCGCTGAAGTGGCTCACGCGCGGCAGCCCGTAGCCGGCGCGCAGCTTGTTGATCGACGGCATGGCCTGGCTGTCGAACACGGCGCTCACGACGCGCTGCGCGATGACGTCGCGCGCCCTGCCGCGCGGGCCTTCGCGCGGGGGAAGTCCCAGCCCGACAGGAGGCGCGTCGCGCGAGGGCAGCGGCAACACGCAGGGCGAGAATGTTGCCCACGCGCGCCCAGACGCCTCCGCGGCGGTTGCCGCGCCCCAGCAGTTGACGTCGACCAGGACGACGTCCGGGTCGTGCTCGCGGATCGCGCGCGTGAGTTCTGGGGCCTCCAGGCAGGCGCGCTCGGCGAGCGTGCGCAGGACCGACAGCGCGGCGCGCGGACGTGAGCGCTGCCGCCAGTCGACGAGTTGATTGTCCTGTACAGCGTGACCGATTGCCGACCCGTCGATGCCGATTGCGGCTAGGTGCGCGAGCTCCCCGGAGAGCGTTCGCACGTGGATCTGGTGGCCACGAGCGGCGAGCTCGGTCACGATCGGGACGATCGGGTAGAGGTGGCCGCGGGTCGGCGAGGTGTATGCCAGCAGCTTCAGTTCCGTACCCCAAGAACGCCTTCGATGGCCTCGGTGAGCGTTGCGCAGATCGCAGCTCGGTCGAGTCCTAGATCGTGTGAGAGCAACCACCAGGCGTGCACGTCGCACAGCGTGATCAGCGCGTCCCGCCGGTGCCTGCGCGTGTGATCGTCGAGCTGCGAGAGCCAGCGCGCGAACGCGTGCTCGACCCAGTTGTAGTGATACTCACGCGCCCCTTTGGATATCTTGGCGAGCAGCGGGTTGCCTCCTTCCAGCCACGCGCCGATGCGTAGTGAGCGCTTGCCCCACGCCTCGTAGTGATCGAGCAGGTTTTCAACCGCGCCTTCGATGTCTCCCGTGGGTACGCTCGACCGCTGCTCGTTGACCTCGAAATACGTGCGCATCAGCGTGTGCATGAGCAGCCCCTCCTTGGAGTTGAAGTGGCGCAGCAGCGTCTGCTTGGTGACGCCAGCCTTGTTGGCCAGCTTCTCCAGCGAGGTCTTCTCCCAGCGGCCTTCGTAGAACTCCTCGTTGGCGACGTCAAGCAGCGCATCTCGTGTGCGCTGCTGCGATTGGGCCCGTGCCTTTTTTTTATACGGGCGGGGAGCGATGACGACGATCAAGCTAGCGCATTCGAGTGCTGTGCGCGTGGCTGTAAAGAGCGAAATCCGCGGCGGTTGGGTGTGCATCTCTTTGACTAGTCCCGCAGCGCGAGTGCCGCCGGCACGGAGGCGGCGAGGTAGCCCGGAATCGAGAGGATCGCGACCGCGCTGGCAATCACCACGGTGAGGGTCTTCAGCGCGCCCAGCGCGGCGAGCGAGTGGGCGACGGGGAAGTTGATCGTCTCGGCGAGCGCGCGATCGGCGAGCTGCTGGCCGTAGAGGCCGAAGATGACACCCGTCAGGCAGCCGACACCCACGAGCAGCGCCGCCTCGAGCAGCATCATCCGCCACAGTTGCGCACGGGAGATGCCCTCGAGCTTCAGCTTCGCCAGGCGCGCACGACGCTCCCAGACCATCGCGCCCATGGCCGCGGCCATCGCCAGCACCGCCGCGAGCAGAACCAGCGTGGCGATCTGCGTCAGGCTCGCGAGCGCCTGCCGGCTGAGCGCGTCCTGCTGGGCGGCGTGCTGGGCCGCGCTCTGCACGCTGAGCCCGGAGCGCGGCCCGAGCGCAGCCTCGATCTCGCGGACGGCGCGCGCGGGGGCCACCCCAGGGGCGAGCAGCACATCGTAGGCGCTGATCGCGGAGCTTCCCCACGCGCGCGCGTAGTCGGAGGCGTTCATGATCATCGTCCCCGGCGCCCAGCCGAGGTTGGTGGACAACCCGGCCACACGAAATGGCGTCGGGTTGGGGGTTGGCGGCGTGAACGACTCGCCGACGTGCAGGTGCTGTTCTTCGGCGAGCGCCCGCGAGAGCACCAGCCAGCCGCCGCCGCGCACACGTTCTGTCACCTGGCGCGGGTCGCCCCCTAGCAGCTGTCCCGCCGGCAGCAGCGGCGATGCTTGACGTGGCGGTGCGACCACCAGCACGCGACGCTCGCCAATGTCCAGCAGACCGCTGCGATACATGCGCACAGCCCGCACGCCGGCTACGTGTTCGAGCTTGGCCCGGTCGATCGCCGCGAACGGGGTCGTCTGCAGCAGGTTCCCCGAGCCGGCGGGCGCGACCCACACGTCGGCAACCGCGTTCGCTTCGCTGCTCGCAGTTTCCAGGCCCGCCAGCAGGTCGTGGTGCGCTCCTTTGATCGCCACGCTGCCAAACACTGCGATCGCCCCCGTCGCCGCGATCGCGATCGTACGCGCGGGAGCGGCGCTGAGCTCCATGGTCGCCACATGGGGGACCACGCTGGTGGCCGTGCGCGCGAGGCGTCCGGCGAGCACCAGCGTAAGGCTGAGCACGAGCGGCAGCTCCAGCAGCAACGCGCCCACCAGCAGGACCATTCCGGGGATCGCCGCATCCGGGGAAAGCAGCAGCGTCGAGGTCGCCGCGGTGAGGAACGCGAGCCCTGCCAGCGCGCGTCTTCTGCCACCGCCGACGCTGCCGAAACGCCCGCGTACATTGGCTGCGGTGTGTGGACTGCGCGCGAGCACCCCCCGCAACGGGCTGAGCACGGCGACGATCGCCGCCAGCGTCCCTCCCAGCGTTGCGACGGCGACGGTCCGCGCGTCAACCACCCGTGGAGAGCCCAGCGTGAAGGCCAGCGAGAGGAACGCCGGGTTGGAGTGCAGCAGGTGAAGCGAAAGCTCCTCACCCAACGCCAACCCGAGCCCACTCGCCACCAGCCCCAGCGCGAGCGCGTCAATCAGCAGCACCGCGGTCACGGTCCGCGGCGTGTACCCGTCGCGGCGCAGGTCGACGATCAGCCGGCGGCGCTGGGGAACCGTGAACAGCGTGGCGTTGAACGCAAACAGGAAGCCCACGAGCGCGCTGACCGCGGAGAACAGCATCGTCGACTGGTTGCTCGCGGCGGCGGCCTTGGCGAACAGCCTGTTGTCGTGCTCGACCGTCTCCACGTTCAGGCGTCCGCCGGCCAGCCTGTCCAGCGCGCTCCTCACACGTGCTTCCCAGCCGGCGGCGCTGTGCACGAGGATGCGGCTCACCCGCGCCGGCAGGCCGGTCATTTCCTGCACCGCAAACAGCGGCGCGAGCGCGATCGGGCTGTCGATCAACGGCCCGATCTGTGCTGCCTGCAGCTGCGTGTACAGCGGAGCCTGGGCGGTGTGGCCGGCGAGTTCAAACGTGACTTCCTGGCCAAACTTGGTGACGCCGATGGAGCGCGAGAGCGGCGCCGGCAGCACGACCGCGGGAATGCCCTTGAAGGGCGCGAGTGCCGTGTGGCGCACGAGCTCGCCGCCGAGCCGTGACAGGCTGGCGTCGGCCCCGATCAGCTCGACCGGCTCACTCCCCCTGGGCCCGACGGCGTTGGCGCTGGCTTCGAGCAGCGGCGCTGCCACCAGCACGCCGGGGATGCTGCGCACGCGCCTCAGCGTGGCTTCGGGGAAGCCCTGTGGGTCACGCGCGACGAGCTGGAGCTTGGCAGCGCCGGCGATCCCACGGGAGAGGTTGGTGACTGAGCTCTGCAGGCTGGAGCTCGCGACCTGTGAGGCAAACAGGAGCGCCACGCCTACGGCGATCCCCAGCACCGCCAGGCTTTCCTGCCACAGGCGCGCGTGTAGGCGCACGCGCCAGAGGAACAGAGCGTTCGCGAGACTCACGCCGGCCTCCGGCGCTCCCGCTCACAGCCCCGCCGGTTGTCCGGCGACCGCCAGCGTGTCGCAGTCCTGCCCCCAATTGGACAGCTGGCCGTCGCTGAGCGTCAGCGCCCGGTCGGCGTACAGCGCCGCCATCGGGTCGTGGCTGACGATCACGGCCGCCACCTGCCACTCGCGGCACAACTCGCGCAGCAGCTCGAGCACTTCGCGCCCGCGACGTGTGTCGAGGCTGCCCGTCGGCTCGTCGGCGAGCAGCAGGCGGGGCCCGGTGGACAGCGCCCTGGCGATCATCACCCGCTGGCGCTCGCCCATCGACAGCTCCTCCGCGCGGTGGTACAGGCGCTCGCCGAGCCCGAGGCGTTCGAGCAGGGGCGTGAGCTCTCGCCGTGCCTCGCGCCAGCGCATCGTGCCCAGCAGCTTGAGAATCGCGTTGTCGAGCACGCTCACCCCCGGCAGCAGGTCGAAGCTCTGGCGGATGAAGCCGAGCTCCGTGAGCCGAAAGCGCGATGCCTCGCGCTCGGACAATGACGCCGTGTCGCGTCCGCCGATCAACACGGTGCCGGCGGTCGGCTCGAGCAGCATCGCGATCATCAGCAGCAGCGTTGTCTTGCCCGAGCCGCTCGGCCCGTACAGCGCGACCGCCTCGCCCGGCGCGACCTTCAGCGAGACGCCGTCCACCGCGCGCACCGGTTCCCCAGCGACTGCCGGGTAGTGCTTGACGAGGCCGCGCAGCTCCAGCATGTGCTCAGTCCGAGACTTTGCCGCTCACGTGCACGGTGATGGCGTCGTCGTCCGATTCCTCGATCGTGCCGCCGAAGGCCAGGTCCGAGCCGTGAATGTTGGTGTAGCTGCCGCCGCCGCGGTTGATCGACATCGTGCCCGAGAAGTTCGCGGCCCCGTCGACTTTGCGGTAACTGCCCGTGCCGTAACCCGAGATCGACCCTCCGCCGCGCGGATATATGTTCACTTCGACGGTCAGGCGGCTGGTCGAGACCGCGGTGAGATGTGCATAGATGGTTCCCGCAGCTGTGCCCGTCGCGGTGCCCTGCTCATTGAGCGTGAAGCCGTGTTTGCTCGTCAGGTGCAGGTGTCCACTCTCGTCCAGCGAGGTGGTCCTCGATGCATGTGCGGGCGTTCGTCGCTCGGCCGCCCGTGCAGGCGCTCGGCGCTTGGCGCGGCGCGGACCCGCTCCTTGAGCAGTTTGTGGACACGGCGCTGCCGCGACGGCGCTCCCGCTCGAGCCATCGGCGTAGGTGAATTCGGCCGCGAACGGAAACCCAGCGCTGGGGCAACTCGAGGGCATTACGACCGTGTTGACGTCGTGTGCACGGTGGTGCTCGCTCGCGCCGATCGTCAGCGAAAGGGCGACGATCGAGGCGTCCGGCTCATAGGGCATGGTGGGGATCGGCGGGATCGTGAGCTCGAGCTCTTCCCCATAGGGAGCGTGATCGGACAGGACCGTCCCGCTGAACACCATCCGCTCGTCCAGCGGCGTATAGCCACGCGCAAGGATCTCGAACGTCGGCCCAGCGTCGCTCGGTTCGCCGAGGAAGACCCACAGGCCAACGCTCTCGGTCAAGCGCAGCGATCCCGCCAGCACCTCAGCGAGCGCGTGTCCCCGACCGATCTCCGATTGTCGCGGGCACCCACTGACTCCTCGTCTCAGCAGCTGTGCTGGGCTGCAGCTCCGCAGGCTGGGGATTTCCAGGCTGAGCCCAGCCGGAAGCTGAAGCACAGACGTGCGTACAGGCTGGGGCACGCCGGATACGCTGCTGCTGTAGCCGACCGTGATCGTGAGTGCAGACTTTGCACCGAGTCGGTCGGGGGTGAACAAGGGCGTGATCGTGGCGCTTGTCGTCGACGGCACGAGCGCGGCGTCCTTGGCCTTCGCGAACGAGACCTTCGGGGAAGCCCTCGTGGCTCCCACCTGGGTGGGTAGCGCCAATGGCGCGCACACGGCGAGCAGGGCGAGAGCTATGCGACGAGCACCCAACACCAGCCTGGCTCCAGTTGCCGTTGGCATGCTCGATCGCTTAGCTTCCAGGGCACGGGACGCTACCCATGCTCGTGAGTGAGGCGCCGTCTTCGAACGACACGAGCGCCTCATAAGGGAAGCCGCCGTTGGGGCAGCGCTTGGGAACGACGATGCCACGTACGTGGACCAGCTTGCGCTTGCCGTGTACCTGCTCGTAGTAGGCGACGTTGTCGTCGCCTGCCGTCAGAAAGATGCTTTCCAGCGAAGCGTTGGACGCGCCGGGAAGCGTGGGTATGGGTGGCACTTCGGCGGTGAAGCCGAGTCCATACGGGCTGGGTGCACGGATCTCTTTCGCCACGACGATCATTTCGAAGGACACCGGGGATGACGCGTCGACAAACGTGAGCACCGTCAGGTGTCCGCGTTCCTTGGATCCGAGGAAGAGGTCAATGGCGTAGGGCTCGTGAATCACTTCACCGCCCAGTTCCAGCGACCCCGTACCGCCGCCGAAGCCGATCCGGGAGTCGGCGGGACAGGCCGTGGGACCGTCCACTTGCAGCGCCAACTGCGTGCACGTACCGGCCCCATGGACGTCGATTTCCAGGCCGGCGGGCAGATACAAGACGATGTGCCTGACCGGTGAGGGCACGCCCATCGCTTCCGTCGAGTGAAACGCGCCCGTCGCCGAGACGTTGGTGGGCGTGCCCAGCTCGTCGGGGTTGAAGCTCGCATCAATGGTCAAGGTCTCCGCCGCCCCGGCAGCCGTGGCGAAGATCAAGCAACCACAGGCCACAGCGAATAGGACCGGAAGTTTGAGTGACACAGCTCCTCCCTTCGTGGCTGGAACACCGCCGCCGGACTCGCCGTGGCGATCGTGTCCCCAGGGCGAACCCTCTTCTATTTTCGCGTTACCGACGGTAACACAGATTCATATTGGAGTCAACACTCTCTCCGAGATCGAATGATTCGACACAGGACCAAATGCCCGCTCAGGCACTGCCCACCACCTCGCACTCTGAGCAAGCATGCGCGCACTAGCGCTGCGCCGACCGGCTCGGCACCCCCACGCGAGGAGGCTGCTAGCGTCCGCTGTGGTGACGGTCGTGAACCTCTACGAGGCCCGCTCCGGCGAGCTGGCGGTCGGCCACATCAAGGGGACATGGCGCAACCTCGGCCGCCAGTTGGGCACGCGCACCGTGGGCCTGCGCCGCATCGAGATCCACGCGGGCCACTTCTCGACGCCCGCGCACGAGCACGGCGCCGAGGAGGAGATCTTCTTCGTGCTCGCCGGCGCAGGCATCCTGTGGCAGGACGGGCGCACGTTCGCCGTTGGCAGCGGCGACTGCATCGTGCACCGGCCGAAAAGCGGCCCGCACACGCTGCGCGCCGGCGCCGGCGGGCTCGACGTGCTCGTCTTCGGACAGCGGCTTGACGCGAGCCTAACCGCGCTGCCGCGTGCCGGCGTCGCGTGGTCGTTTCCGCGCTGGGTCGAGCTCGGTGCGGGCGACACGCCGTTCGCGCGCGAGGCCGCCGCCGGTCCGCCCGAGTGCCCGGCGCAGGAGATCGACCGGCCGGCCAACGTGGTCGCGCTGGAGCACGTCGAGGCGCTGCTCGACGGGCGCGTGCGCCGCCTCGGCAAAGCCGCCGGCGCGCGCGCCACCGGCCTCAACCACGTGGTGCTGGAAGCTGGCGAGCAGGGCGCGCCCGTGCACTGCCACTCCCACGAGGAGGAGGTCTTCGTGGTGCTCGCCGGCAGCGGCGTGCTCGAGCTGTGGGGGCGCGGCGCCACGCAGCCCGAGGAGCATCGGCTACGCAGCGGGGACGTCGTCTCGCGTCCTGCCGGCACGGGCGTCGCGCACACGCTTCGCCCCGGACCCGACGGTGTCACGTATCTCGCCTACGGCACGCGCGAGCCGACCGACATGCGCTACTACCCGCAGTCCGGTCGCGTGTCCATTCCCGGTCTCGGCATCGCGCTGCGCGCGCCCGAGATCGAGCACCTGCCTGACTTCTGAGGCTCGGCTTGCGCGCGCCCGGCGTCGGCACAGGCGGGGTCGCGCGCCCGGCGTCGGCGCACGTCGGACCGTGCGCCCGTCGCTAGCGGCGCGGCTTGCGGTTCGACCACTCGGCCTTGTGCAATCTCTTGGCCGCCTGGTAGCTGGCGAGCGCCTGCGGCGAGTCCACGTCCCCCAGCGTGGGGTGTCCCGGCACGAGCTCCGCGGCGGCGGCGACGTCGAAGCGCTTGGCGAGCACCGCGCCGAGCGACTTGACCTTCATCTCGCCGAATCCGGGCAGCGCGGCCAGGTTGGTGCGCAGCTCGCCGGCGTCCGCGGCGTCGGCCCACACGCGCGCGGCGTCGCCTTCATAGCGGTCCTCGATGTACGCCGCGAGGTCGTGCACGCGCTTGGCCATCGAGCCGGGGAAGCGGTGAATAGCCGGTTTCTCGCGGAACACCGGCTCGAGGTCGGCGCCGGCGAGCGTGGCCGCGTCGATCGAGCCCAGGCGCTCACACAGCGCGAGCGGCCCGGCGAAGGCCTTTTCCACGGTGACTTGCTGATCGAGCACGAATCCGATCAGCAGCGCCATCGGATCGGACGCCAGCAGCGCGTTGGCCTCATCGGAGGCAGTGAAGTACAGGCGGTCAGGCATCCGTGAATCCTACCGGCGTGGGCGCGCGCCGTTCTCTATTTGCCAAGCGCCAAGCGTGCCTGCGCCGGCGTGCAGGCGGCAGCCAGATACAACGCCGCCTGCGCCCGCGCGACCGCGCCGACCGCCTCGTCGGGCGGCAGCAGCTCGGGGTGGTGAAGCGGTCGCGCGGTGAAGCCGTCGGCCCCGTTGAGCCCCACGAACGCCATCGCCAGCGGGGCGAGCGCGCCGAAGAAGGCGAAGTCGTCGGACCCGACCGAGCGCCACTCGGCGGCGCCTGTGAACCCGGCGTGCGCCAGAAGGACGCGCGCGCGCGCGACGAGCTCGGGGTCGTTCTCGAGCGCCGGCTCGCCGGGCACGAGCTCCACGCTCGCGCGACAGTCGTGCGCCGCCGCGACCCCCTGGACGACCTCCTCGACGAGCACGCGCAGCGCCAGGCGGTCCTGCTGGCGGTGGGCGCGCAGCGCGCCGCGCGCGCGTGCCAGCGGCGGGATCACGTTCTCGGCGCTGCCGCCCTCGAGCGCCCCGACGGTCAACGACGCCGGGTGCAGCGGGTCGACGCGACGACCGACCTGCGCGTGCAGCGCCACGACGATCTCGGCGATCGCCAGGATCGGGTCACGCCCGCGGTGCGGATAGGCGCCGTGCGAGGGCTCGCCCTCGAGCGTGATGGCGAACGCGTCGCACGACGCGTTGACGACCCCTGGGTCGAGAGCGACCGTCCCCCACGGCAGCTCAGGGTGCACGTGCGCGGCCACCACCGCCGCGGGCGCAAGCGTCGCGAGCGGCCCGTCGGCGAGCTGCTGGGCGCCCGAGGGGTAGGCCTCCTCGCTCGGCTGGAAGACCGCCAGCAGCGGCGCCGGCAACGCCGCGCGCAACTCGTGCGCCGCGCGCGCCAACGCGACCAGCGCGGCCATGTGCACGTCGTGACCGCACGCGTGCATCGCCTCGCCGCGGGCCGCGAACGGCGCGCCCGTGAGCTCACGCACCGGCAGCGCGTCGAGCTCGGCGCGCACGGCGACCGCGTGCCCGCCCGCGCCGGCGGGCCCATCCTCGCCGATCAGCGCCAGGCGCCCCGTGCCGGCTGCCGGCTGGCAGGGGACGGGGAGCTCCGCCTCGATGCTCGCCGCCGTGCGCTCCTCGGCGTGCGCGAGCTCCGGTAGCGCGTGCAGCCGGCGACGCAGCGCCACCGCGCGGTGGAGCTCGCGCTGGATGCCGGCCAGCAGATGCTCGAGCAGAGCGTGCGGTTCCGGCGGCGCCTGCGCCGCGGCCTCGCCGGCGCTCGTGCGTTCAGTAGATGGCGGCATAGCGACGGCAGACCTCCTCGAGATCCAGCTCCCCCTCCGGGGACGACGCGGCGGCGGCGAGCTCGGCGCGCTTGACGCTCACGTATGCGTCATACAGCAACGGCGAGAACCACGCGCGCACGGCGGCGTCCTCGGCGAGCGCGCCCAGCGACTCCGCGAGCGTCGCCGGCAGCGCGCCGACGCCGAAGCGCTGCGCCTCCTGCGCATCCAGCTCGGCGGGGTCGCATTCGAGCAGCGCCGGCGCGGGCAGCCCTTCGCGCACGCCTTCCAGGCCGGCGCGCAGGATCGCGCCGAGCGCCAGGTACGGGTTGGCGGCGGCGTCGGCGGCGCGGTACTCGAGGTGCAGCTGCGCCGCCGCGTCGGCGTCGCCAAGCTCGACCACCGGCGGGATGCGCAGCAGCGCCTCACGGTTGCGCTGCGCCAGGCACACCGCGCCGGCGCTCCAGCGGTGGGGCTGCAGGCGCGCTGCCGAGACGGGGCTCGCCGCGGTCAGCGCGGTGAGCGCGCGCGCGTGCGCGATCACGCCCGCGGCAAAGCGCTCGCCGAGCTCGCTCAGGCCAGCGGGACGCGCCGCGTCGTAGAGCAGCGACGCGCCGTGGGCGTCCACGAGCGTGAAGTGGATGTGCAGGCCGTTGCCCGCGTGCTCGGGGTCGAGCAGCGGCACGAAGCTCGCGCGCATGCCCTGGCGGCGGGCGATCTCGCGCACGGTCTCGCGCAGCACGACCGAGCGGTCGGCGCTCGTCAGCCCCTCGCTGGCGGCCACCGGCACCTCGAACTGGTGGGGCGCGTACTCGGCGAAGAAGCGCTCGGGCGCGAGCCCCGCCTCCGTCAGCGCGCCCATCAGCCGCGCGGGGAAGGGCTCGACCCGTCGCTGCGCGTCGAGCGTGAACGGCAGCGCCGCCGGCGCGTCGCTCAGCAGCTGGAACTCGTGCTCGAAGCTCGCGCGCACGCGCGCGCCGAGCTCCTGCTCGAGCGCGTGCAGCGAGGCGCGCAGGAAGCTGCGCGGGCAGCACTCCCACGGCCGGCCGTCGAGCTCGACGATGTCGCACAGCACGAGCTCCAGCGCGCCGGCCTCGCCGTCGGCCTCCACGCGCGCACGGGTGCCCGCGTCCGGCAGCAGGCGCAAGTCGCCTGTAGAGCCAAACGGGTTGGGGTCGGCGACCGGGCCGAGCGGCGTGAGCGCCTGGTTGGCCGGCACCCAGCCGACGCCTGTGCGCAGGTGCTCGTCGAGCTCGGCCGCCGGCACCGAGCGTCCGCGCACGATCGAGCCGAGGTCGCAGCACACGAGCGCGACCAGCTCGGGGGAGCTCACGCCAGCGTCTCGCTGCTCACGCTGCCGTTGTCCCACACGCCTTCGTCCAGCCCCAGCGCCCGCGCCCCTGCGCGGATGTGCTCGGCGTCGGAAGCGGACACGACGACGAGCATGCCGCCGGCGGGCATGTCGCGGCGCTCCAGCGCCGCCGCGAGACGCTCCTGGGGCTGGAGATGGACGCCCGCGTCGCCGAGCGCCGGGTAGGTGTCGGCGAGCACGTACAGGCTGCCCCGCGGTCCGCGCGCGCGGGCCACGACGCACACGAAGTGGCCCACGTCCCAGTCCGGCGGCGGGCCGTCGGGCTCGCCGTCGATCAGGTACGCCAGCAGCTGGCTCGCGCTCGGGTGCCCACCCCACAGGTGACGGGTGGCGAGGTTGGCTATGAGCGTCACGGGGCGCTCCAAGCTCGCGGCGAGCTCGAACAGGCCGTCCAGCGTGTGCGCGCTCCAGGGACCCGTGTATGGAAGTGCGGCGAGCCCGCCGTCGGAGAGCCGCCCGATCGCCTCCGCCAGCCCCGCTGCGGTCGTCCCGGAGAGCTCGTCGTCCTCGATCAGCGGGAGCGCGAGCCGGTAGTCGCGCCGCCCGCCTTCGCCGTGCGGCAGCGTGCCGTGGGTGCGCGGTGGGGAGATCACGCTGCCCGCGGCGAGCGCGACCGCGTCCTGGTCCAGCGGCTCGCCCGCACGGGCGGCGATGCCCGCGGCGCGCAGCGCCAGCGCGCCGCAGAACGCGCCGCACAGGTCGTCGCGCTGCGGCAGTTCCCCGGCGTGCGCCGCGAGCAGCTCGCGCGCGCCCGCCAGCAGGGTCATCTCCAGGCGCTCAGGCCCCGACATGGGCTCAATCTACCGGCGCGGGCCGTTCGCTCGGTGTCAGTAGAAGCGGCCGCACGTCGCCTGTGGGCCAGGCTGGGCGCCGCCGCGCGATTCTTCCTGCTCGCTCCGCGATGCCCGCTGGGACGGGTCCGACCCGGCTGCTACTAGTACCTCTGCAAACAACTGTCTGCTTCGGCTTGACAGAACTCGACGCGTCTGCAAATGTACGGCCCAGGCTGCCCGGAGAATAGAATCCTCCCGGATTCTGACAATAGTGTAACGGGGCGTAGTCGAGCGACAAGGGGGCGGTTTGGGCCGACTGGCGATCGACGAAAGCAAGGAGTGGTGAGACGTAATGAAGCGCATCATGATTGTCGGGACGATCCTCTTGGGCATGGCTGCCCTCGCGGGCGTAGGCGCGATCTCCGTGTCGGCCCAGAGCCACGAATTCACGGCTAGCACGACGGGCAAAACCAAAAGCAAAGGGACCGACCAGGTCATCGACCTGAGCGGCGGGAAGATCGAATGCTCTGAAGTGACCGGAACCGGCGAAGCCAAAGAAACGACATCGACCACGCACAAGGAAGTGCTCACCTACAGCGGGTGCGTTGGCTTCGGCAACACAGTTACGATCTCGGCGGCGACCTTCGTCTTCAACGCCGACGGGTCGGCCACGCTCGAAAAACGCATCACGATCACGCCGGTAGGCGCGGAATGCAAACTCGTCGTCGAACCGCAGACGATCGAAGGCCTGACCTACGACGCCACGAGCGGCAAGCTCAAGTCGGTTGTCGACGGCGCCAAAGTCGCGGTCAAGGGAGGCGGCGGCGAATGCGGCGGCAACCAGGAAGCGCTCTACAGCGGTACCATCGAAGCCGAACTCGAAGGTGGGACGCTCTCGTGGAAATAGCCCCGCAGCAGCGCTAGCGCGGAGCAGGTCGGGTAGTAGCTTTCAGCGACGCCGGCGCGCAGCCGTCCCATGAGGGGCGGCTCGCGTGCCGGTGGCGCGTTCGTGTGCGTGGTGGGGCTGGCGACCGTCGCGCTGAGCTTCTGTGCGCCAGGTTCCGCGGATGCGGATTCGTGTGCCAACGACCAGCTGCGCTCGGGTCCTTCCGAACGCCTGCCCGACTGTCGCGCCTACGAGCAGGTCTCGCCTGTAGAAACGGGTGGGTTCGACCCGGTGTCGCTGGAACCGCTCGAGCCGGCTGAGAGCTCGGCATGCGAAGCCGGCGAAGCATGTACGCTCGCGTACATGAATGTCGATGGCACGTTTGCCGGTGCGCAGGGGAACGTTCTGCCCAACGCCTACCTCGCCACGCGAGCCACAGGCGGCTGGCAAACGACGCCGCTGTCGCCGCCCACGCCGGATGCGCCGGCGGACGGCCGCACCCGCGTGACGTACGACTTCTCTGCCGATCTCTCCCAGGCCGTGCTGCGCGTACCGCTACAGCAGCTCACGGGAGGCGCCCCGCCGGGCGTCTACAACCTCTTCCTTCGCCAGGCCGGGGGCGAATATTCACTGCTGACCACGATAGCTCCACCGAACCCGCCCAAATCGGGATGCGCCGCCCCCTATGAATGCGAAGACGTTCCGATCTTCGCCGGCGCGCCGGCCGACTTCAGCCACATACTTTTCGAGGCCAACGACAGCCTGCTGCCGGGAGCGCCGGCCGAATGCGAAGAACAGCACGAAAAGCATGTGGTCGAAAACCTCTACGAAGCCTTCGAGGGAGCCCTTCGCCTCGTCGGCGTGTTGCCCGACGGCAGCGTGGCCGCGTGCGGCGCGAGCCCGGGCGGCGGCATCAGAGCGACCGGCCAACATGTCGGCGAGCTGGAACACGCGATCTCGCAGGACGGCTCGCGCGTCATCTTCGAGGCGGCGGCCGACGAAGGCGGTCCCGATGCCCAGCAGGACGGCAAGACCGAGGTGTATGACCGCATCGACGGCGAGCGGACGATCGAGATCTCGGCTCCCGCGCCAGGCGCACAGCCGGGAGACTGCGAAACGCTGGCAGGCGAGTGCGACGCCGAGCCGGCGACGTTCTGGGCGGCCTCGGCGGACGGGTCGGTCGTGTACTTCACCAGCAAAGCCGCGCTGACGAGGCAGTCCGACACCGGCCCGGAACCCGCGCCGGGCGAATCTACGGAACCCCCGGGCAACGACCTCTACCGCTACGACGTCGAAACGGAAACGCTCACGGACCTGACCGCCGACAGCGAAGATGCCGATGGAGCCGACGTGCTCGGCGTCGTCGGCGCCTCCGAAGACGGCTCGTACGTGTACTTCGTGGCGGAGGGGCGCCTGGCGGCGGGGGCGCAGAGCGGGTCGCCGAACCTGTATGTGTGGCACGGGAGCGAAGGCGCCGGCACGGTGCGCTTCATTGCGACGCTCGCGCCACCCGACGAAGTGGAAGAAGAAGACGTCGAGGAACAGCTGCTCGGACACGCGTTTGCCTACGACAGCGACGTCCTCGACTGGAGCAGCGACCCGCTCGCCTCGCAGGCATACGTCACGCCCGACGGGACGCACCTGGCGTTCATGTCCGTCGAACCGCTGACCCACTATGACAACGTTGACCCCGTCGGCGAAGAAGGAGCGCCCGAAGCCGCGCACGAGGTGTTCGAGTACGGCGCCGAAACCGGCCAGCTCGTGTGCGTGTCGTGTGACCCGAGCGGAGCGCCGCCGCTCGGCAGCGCGTTCATCGGCGCCGAGCTGAGCGAACGGACGAGCACCCCGTTCCATCAGCCGCGGAGCGTGAGCGACGACGGCGCGCGCGTGTTCTTCACCTCCCCAGACCCGCTCGTGCCGGGTCTGGCCGGCGGCAGCGACAAGGTGTTCGAGTTCGAGGAAGGCGGCGTGCACCTCATCTCGGGCGCGGAAGATGGCTCCAGGGCCGTGTTCCTCGACGCGAGCGCGAGCGGGAACGACGTCTTCTTCGCCACCCGCGAACAGCTCACGCCCACCGACGACGGCGAACTGATGGAGGTCTACGACGCCCGCGTCGACGGCGGCCTGGCGGCGCCATCGAGTGCCGCGCCCTGCCAGGACGGCAGCTGCCGGGCGCCGCTGGAATCGGCGCCAGCGCTGTCGATGCCGCTCTCGGCATCGTTCGCCGGACCTGGGAACCTCACGCCGGCGGCGAAGCCGACCCGCAAGCAGCTGCTGGCACGCGCCTTGGCGAAGTGCGGCAAGCTGAAGCGCAAGCGGAGGCGCACAGCGTGCATCGACGTGGCCAAGAGGCGCTACGGGCCCACGCCCAAGAGCGCTGTGCGCGCTGCCCCCCGGCGCCTCCCGGACGGCAGGTGATCCAGGGCCGCCGTCTCGGCGACGGCGCGATGGCACGCGAGCTGGCGCTGCTTGCGTTGCTGGTGGTGATGATGCTTGCCGCCGGTGCCGATGCACCCGGTGCGCTTGCGTCGACAGCGGCCCCGCACTGGCGCATCGTGTCCGAGTCGCTGCCCACCCGCTTCACCGCGGGCGCCGCCTCCGACGCCTACGTCCTGATCGTTCGCAACGACGGCGCCAGGCGGACGGGCCGCGGCGAAGCGATCGCGCTCACCGACACGCTGCCGGCCGGCGTGAGCGCTTCGGGGATCGCCGCCAGAGGCGAAGAGCCAAACGGCCTCGGCTTCCCGGAATTCAATATGAGCTGTCCGGTCACGAAGGTCACGGGCACCTTCACCTGCACCTACGACGCCGAAGCCGAAAAGCAGCCGGCGGTGTTGCCGGGCGCGGTGGTCGTCGTCACGATTCCGGTCTCGGTCCCCGAAGACGTCGCGACCCTGACGAACGAGGCGAGCATCGCGGGTGGCGGGGCGCCGGAAGCGACGACAGAGGAAAAGACGACGATCGAGCCCACTCCCGCCCCGTTCGCGCTGTCGCTGTTCGACATGGAAGCCGTGGGGGAAACCGGCGAAGCGGACACGCAGGCCGGCTCGCATCCGTTCGAGCTGACGACCACGCTCGCCTTCACGGTGCTGGCCCGCGAAGTGATCGGCGCATCCGAATCGCTGCAGGCGAGCGCCGCGCCCAAGGACCTCGAAGTCGCGCTCCCGCCCGGGCTCGTCGGCAACGCCAACGCCGTTCCGCGCTGCAGCCAGCGGGCGTTCCTCGAAGGCGAAACGACGCATTGCCCCCTGGACTCGCAGGTGGGAACGATCAAGCCGTTCTTCTACGGCAGGTTCCTCATGCACCCCGCGCCGGTCTACGACGTCGTCCCGCCGCCCGGCCAGCTGGCCGAGCTCGGCTTCGCGTCGAGGTTCGGGCGCGCGGCGATGTTCCTGCATGTGCGCAGCAACGGCGACTACGGACTGGCGGTAGCGCTCAACGACATCCCCGAGACCGGCCCGCTGCAGGGAGCGATCCTGACGCTGTGGGGCGTGCCGGCGTCGAGCACGCACGACCTCGAACGCGAAGGCGCGCTTGGGGAAGGAAGGGCCGAAGGCGAATTCTGCTCGCCCAAAGTCGAAGTCAACGCAGCTGGCGTCGAAGAAGCCCAGGGCTGTCCCGACGGCGCCGGCGCCAAGCCGTTCCTGACGCTGCCGAGCGCGTGTCAGGAAATGCGGCTCGCGGAAGGCGTCGAAGACGACACTTGGGAGGACCCCTCGCTCGAAGCCTTCCCGGAAGAGCTGCTCCCGACCTCCGCGATCACCGGCTGCGAACAGCTCCCCTTCACCCCGTCGCTGACGCTCGCGCCGGAAACCACGCAGGCCGGCGCGCCGAGCGGCTACACGCTCGGCGTGCGCCTGCCGCAGAACGAAAGCCCGAGCGCACTCGCGAGCGCCGACGTGCGCAGCGTGCAGGTGGCCCTGCCGGCGGGCGTGACGCTCTCGCCGTCGTTCGCCAACGGCCTGCAGGCGTGCTCGCACGAACAGTTCGCACCGCCACCGAGCGAACGGAACACAGCGGCCCCGGCTGCCTGCCCGTCGCGCTCGCAGATCGGCACGGTGAAGATCGCCACGCCACTGCTGGCGAGCCCGCTGGAAGGCGAGGTGTACGTGGGCGAACCGGCGTGCACGCCGTGCGGCCCGACAGACGCGCAGGAAGGCCGGCTGCTGCGCCTGCTGGTGCAGGCGCAGGGCGCGGGCCTGACGGTCAAGCTCGAAGGCGCGGCGTCGATCGACCAGGCCACCGGCCAGCTGACGGTGCGCTTCGAACAGATCCCGCAGCTGCCCTTCGAAGACGTGCAGCTGACGCTGGACGGCGGCGCGAACGCGCCGCTTGTCAACTCGTCCAGCGCGTGCGGCACGCCGCTCACGGCGAGCGCGCGGCTGACGCCGTACGGCGGCGAAACGCCCGCGCAACCGACGAGCGAACCGATCACGCTCGTGGGCTGCCCGAGCCCGCGCTTTCAGCCCGCGTTCACGGCGGGCACGACGAACGACGACGCGGGCGCGTTCAGCCCGCTGGCGGTCGCGTTCGCGCGCGGCGAAGGCGAAGAAGGCCTGCGGAGCTTCAGCGTGCGGCTGGCGCCGGGCCTGCTGGCGATGCTCTCCAAGGTGCATCCCTGCCCCGAGGCCCAGGCGCAGGTGAGCGCGTGCATCCCGCAGAGCCAGATCGGCACCGTCACGATCACCGCGGGAGCGGGCGCCGATCCGCTGCAGCTGACCGGCAGCGTGTACCTGACCGGGCCGCGCGCTGGCGCGCCGTTCGGCCTGTCGATCGTGGTGCCGGCGGTGGCCGGCCCGCTGAGCCTCGGCACGATTGAGGTGGGCGCGAGCATCGCGGTGAACCCGCGCACCGCTGCGCTGAGCATCGTCAGCGAACCGCTGCCGCAGAGCGTGGACGGCATCCCGCTGCAGATCAGGACGGTCGCGCTGGACATCGACCGCGCAGGCTTCGTGTTCAACCCGACCGACTGCCGCACGCTGGCGATCGCAGGCACGCTGACGAGCGCCCAGGGCGCGACCGCGGCGGTGTCCTCGCGCTTTCAGGCAGCCGACTGCGCGACGCTGCGCTTCAGGCCGCGGCTGACGGCGTTGACGCACGCGCACGCGGGCAGGCAAGACGGCGTGCACCTGCACGTGCGGGTCGTGTCGGCGTCCGGGCAGGCGAACATCGCTGAGCTGAAGCTCGACCTGCCCAAGCGCATGGTCCCGCGGCTGAGCACGCTGCAGGAGGCGTGCCCGGTGAGCGTGTTCGACGACGACCCGGCGAGCTGCCCTGCGTCCTCGGTGGTGGGCAGCGCGACGGTGCTGACGCCGCTCGTGCGCCAGCCGTTCGACGGGCCGGTGTACGTGCTCTCGCGCGGCGGGAAGGCCGCGCCGGAGATCGCGCTGGTGCTGCAGGGCGAAGGCATCGTGCTGGAGGTGGTGGGGGAAGCGAAGGTGCGCAAGGGGATCGAGTCGGTTGCCTTTCGCGCGCTGCCGGACGTGCCGTTCTCGGAGCTCGACGTGTTGCTGGACGCCGGCCGGCACTCGCTGCTGGGCGCGAACCTGCCGGCGAAGGCGCACGGCAGCCTGTGCGCGGGGCGCCTGGCGATGCCGAGCGAGATCACCGCACAGGACGGCGCGGTGGTAAAACAGACGACGATCGTGTCCGTGTCCGGGTGCGGCGGGCCGCACGGCAGGCGCAAGGCGAAAAGCGGGCGCAAGGCGCGCGCAGGGAAGGGGAGGGCATGAGCTGGGACTTCTCCACAGAGGACGACTTCCAGGCGCAGCTGGACTGGATGGCGCAGTTCGTGCGCGAGCAGATCTGGCCGCTGGAAACGATCTGGCACGAGCTCGGCCTGGAGGGCCTGTCGCGGGCGATGGAGCCGCTGCGCGAGCAGGTGAAGGAGCGCGGCCTGTGGGCGGCGCACCTGCCGCCGGAGCTGGGCGGCCAGGGCATGGGCCAGGTGCGCCTGGGGCTGATGCACGAGATCCTTGGCACGTGCCCGATCGCGCCGCTGGCGTTCGGCAACGCGGCGCCGGATTCGGGCAACTCGGAGCTGATCGCGCTGGCGGGCACGGAGGAGCAGAAGGACCGCTGGCTGCATCCGCTGCTGGCGGGAGATCTGCGCAGCGCGTTCAGCATGACCGAGCCGGACACGCCGGGCTCGGACCCCACGCAGCTGCGCACGCGGGCGGTGCGCGACGGCGACGAATGGGTGATCGCCGGGCGCAAGTGGTTCTCCTCGAACGGCTCGATCGCGGACTTCCTGATCGTGATGGCGGTGACGAACCCCGACGCGCGCCCGTCGCAGCGGGCGTCGATGTTCATCGTCCCGGTGGACACCCCGGGCGTGGAGATCGTGCGCGACGTGCCGACGATGGAGCACCCGTGGGAGCACTACGGCGGCTACGGCGGGCACGCGGAAATCGCCTACGAGTCCGTGCGCGTGCCCGCGCAGGCGCTGCTGGGCGCGGAGGGCACTGGCTTCGTGCTCGCCCAGCACCGGCTGGTGCCGGGGCGCATCCACCACTGCATGCGCTGGCTGGGCGTGGCACGCCGCGCGTTCGACATGCTGTGCGAGCGCGCCACCTACCGCCACGCCCACGGCTCGCTGCTGGCGGACAAGCAGACGGTGCAGAACTGGATCGCGGACAGCGCCGCGGAGATGCAGGCTGCCCGGCTGATGACGCTGCACGCGGCGTGGGTGATGGACACGCAGGGAGCGAGCGCGGCGCGCACGGACGTGGCGCTGATCAAGTTCTACGGCGCGAAGGTGCTGCACGACGTGGTGGACCGCGCGCTGCAGCTGCACGGCTCGCTGGGCTACTCGACGGACCTGCCGCTCGAGCAGATGTACCGCTTCGCGCGCGCCGCGCGCATCTACGACGGCCCCGACGAGGTCCACCGCCAGTCGGTGGCCCGCCAGATCCTGCGCGGCTACTCCCCGCCGCCCGACGACACCCCCAGCGAACACCTGCCCACCCGCCGTGCGCAGGCGCGCGAGCGCTTCGCGCACCTGCTGGATGCGGTCACGGCCAACGACTGATTCTTTTTATGGGCTCGCCTTTCGGCTCGCGGTGCGCAGCGCGCAGCGGCGGACCGTGCGGCTAGGCTAGAAGCCACCGATGGCAGCCGATGCACGGCAGGCGCGAGCGCTGTTCGACCCCAGCTCGTTCGAGCGCTTCCGCTTCGTCTCACGTGAGCTCGACGGGCACGGGCGTGTGACCCTGCGCTATGCGCTGGACGACGGGCTCTCGTTCGTGGAGCGATTCCAGCTGCCGCTGCCCGACCCCACGCGGGAGCTGGCCGACTCTGACCGCGAACGGGTGGCGGGCCTGCTGGGGCTGCTGCATTGGGTGGCGGGGGTGAGCTATTACAAGACGGCGCTCCCTCCGGTGATCGAGTTCGCGTCGGCTCCTCCTCCACCGGCGGTCGTTGCGCTGCTGGAAGCGCTGTACTCCGAGGGGCTGGCGGAGCTTGCCTACGTGAACGCGCTGCGGGATGTGCCTCGGCCTTGGTTTGCCGGCTGCGCGATCGCCGAGGCGGCCGTGTCCGGCCACCTCGACGACGCTCCGCCGGCCCCCACGGCCCAGCGAGTTCTCGTGCCAATCGGAGGCGGCAAGGATTCCGCGGTGGCGCTGGAGGTCGTCAGGCGGTCGGGGTGCGGGGTGGCGCTGTTCTCGGTTGGCGACGCGGCTCCGATTGCGCGCACGGCGGTCGCCTCGGGGCTGCCGCGGCTGCTGGCCACGCGGACGCTCGATCCGGGGCTGGGCGCGCTGAATGAGGCGGGGGCGATCAATGGGCATGTGCCGGTCACGGCGATCGTGTCTTGCGTGGCGCTGCTGACGGCCGCGCTGAATGGCTTTGACGCGGTGGCGATGGCGAATGAGCGCTCGGCGTCCGTGGGCAACGTGCGCTGGAAGGGGGTGGAGGTGAACCACCAGTTCAGCAAGGGGGCGCGTGCGGAACGGCTGCTGCGGGCCGCGCTTGCGGAGGTGGCCCCTGACGGTGGCTCTGCTCGGTCGAGCGTGCAGTTGTTTTCGGTCCTGCGGCCTGCTTCTGAGCTGGCGGTGGCGCGGGCGTTTGCGCGGCTGGAGCGCTACCACGGTGCGTTCACGAGCTGCAACGCGCTGTTTCGCGGCGATCCCGCGCGGCGCGCAAGTTCGTGGTGCTGTGAGTGCCCCAAGTGCCGGTTCGTGTTCCTGGCGCTTGCGCCGTTCAGCGAGCCGGGGCACTTGCGTGAGGTCTTTGGGCGTGACCTGCTGGATGAGGACGGTCAGTTCGAGGGCTTTGCGCTGTTGACCGCCACGGGGGGGCACAAGCCGTTTGAGTGCGTGGGCGAGGAGCAGGAGAGCATCGCCGCGATTCGGCTGCTGGCTGAGGACCCGCGCTGGCGCAGCCATCGCGTGGTGGCGCGGCTGGCGGCGGAGGTGCTCCCCGGCTTTGCGTCCGACGAAGGCGATCCTGAGCGGGTGCTGGCCTTGAGCGACGACGAGCACGCGGTGCCGGCGGCGCTGCTGGCGGACGTGCATGCGCTTCTCGGAGCTTGACGGCGCCACGGTAGGCGTGTGGGGCGCGGGGCGCGAGGTCGCGTCGTTCGCCGACCAGCTCGCCCGCCGCCTGCCTGCGGCGCGGATCGCGGTGGCGGCGTTCGACGCGCCGCCGGCGGAGGATGTGCTTGACAGGCTGAAAGCGCCGGGCGCGCGGATCGTGACCGGCGCGGAGATCGTGCCGGGGCTGTCGCACTGTGATGTGGTCGTGCGCTCCCCCGGCGTGTCCATCTACCGCCCAGAGCTGCATGCGCTGCGCGAGGCCGGTAGGCCGGTGACGACGGCCACGGCGCTGTGGCTGGCCGAGCACGGCAGCGCGGGCGTGATTGGCATAACGGGCACCAAGGGCAAGAGCACGACCGCGGCCCTCGCCCATCACCTGGCGCGCGCAGCCGGCCGCACGGCCCACCTGGCGGGCAATATCGGCGTCCCGGCCCTCGATCTGCTCGACGCGGAGCCCGCCGAGGTGATTGTGCTGGAGCTCTCCAGCTATCACACCGCCGACCTCGATACGGGGCCGGAGGTCGCATTGGTGACGAACCTGTTCCGCGAGCACACCGACTGGCACGGCTCGGAGGAGGCCTACCGGGCTGACAAGCTGCGCCTGTTGCGCTTGCCTGGGGTGCGGCGGGTGGTGCTCAATGGGCGCGACGAGAGGCTGGTCGAGGTCGTCGATGCTGGCTCCCGCCCCGCCGTTGATGTTCGTCTCGACTATGTCGTCGAGCCGATCATCTACGGCGTGCCCCCCGGTTGGGACAGCGTCAACGGAGGCATTGCGTTCCGTGGCAACATGGTCGCCGCGTCCACTGACTTGCCGCTGCGGGGAGAGCACAACGCGCTCAATCTTTGTGGGGCCTTGACGGCGCTCGAAGCCCTCGGCGTGGAGCCGGCGATGCCCGAGTCCTTGCGGGGATTCCGGCCGCTGGCGCACCGCCTGGAGACGGTGGTTGAGCGTGAGGGGGTGTTGTGGGTGAACGACAGTATCTCCACTACGCCGGAGTCGACTCTGGCGGCGCTGGCTAGTTTTCCCGGACGCGAGATCGTGCTGATCGCGGGCGGCCAGGACAGAGGGCAGGACTACTCGCAGCTGGGACGTGCCCTGGCGCAAGGCGAAATAACGGTCATCGGTGTGCCATCGACGGGAATGCGGCTGCTCGCTGACGCGCGCGCCGCTGGGCTACCGTCCACGCGCGCGATTGCCGCCGCGGACATGCCCGAGGCGATCGACGTGGCGCGCCGGTTGGCTGGCACAGGCGCCGCGATCCTGCTCTCCCCGGCCGCTCCCAGCTACGACAACTACCGCGACTTCGAGGAGCGCGGAGAGCGGTTTCGGCGGCTCGCGGATAGGGCTCGCGCGGTGTGACAGTCACGAGACCCGCCGCTCCACAGTAAGAAGCCCCGCCGCTCACAAACGGGCGACGGGGCTTCTGGCGCGTCATTCGATCGAATGCTCGCGGATCAGCGCTGCATGCCGATCAGCGGCTCATGGGCACAGCGGGTTCTTGGGCACGCCGGCGCATGGGTTGGGCATCGTGGGTTGTGGTGGCGGGGCCGGCTGGTCGACCGGTTTGCGCGATTCCGATTCGTCCCTGATCTGCAGCAGGTATTCGACCGCTTCTGGGAGTTCCTGGGGGCCGAAGCCGCCGAAGCCGGGGCTTGGGGTGGTCTTGTTTTGGCAGCCCCACGTGCGTTCGATTTTCGTGGGGAAGGTGGGGTCGGTGAACAGGTTGCCGGAGGCGCAGTTGTTTTCCGACTTCGGCGGCGGTCCACCGAACAGTTCACCGTAGCCGCCGGTGAACGTGAGGTCGCCGGCGAACTGGTTGCCCTTGTACGTGGGGTCGTGGCCGTTGTCGAGGAAGATGTTGTCGCTGACGCGGTTGCCCTCCATGCCGAAGAAGATCGTGTCCGCTTGCGGCGGGAAGGGGTTGGGGTATTCCAGGCCGACCACGCCGTTGGTGGCGTTGCCGGCGATCAGGTTCTGTTCGATCAGGTCGGCGTAGTCGCCGGGCAGTACCACGCCGGTGCCCCACGTGCCGGCGGGGTTGCCGACGGCCGGCACCGAGAGGTTATTGTTTTCCACGATCACGTCGTTGCGGATGATCGTGCAGCGTGGGATGTCGGTCGTGGTGATCACCGGCGTGGGGTTCGGGTTTTCGATGTTCGGCCGGTTGCATTCACCGTCCTGTGGCGGCGGTGGGTCGCCGGGGTTTTCGGAGTTGGGCACCAGGCCGGAGGAGTTGCGCCGGAACAGCGAGTCTTCGATCGTCAGCTTGCCGCCCGCGTTGGAGCCCGAGTAGCCGAGCGCGTTGTCTTCCATCGTCGCGCCCGTGATGCGCGCGTCGCATTCCTGGCAGGCGCCGACGTAGATGCCGGAGTCGTTGAAGCCGGAGGCGTAGATGTTTTCCCAGGAGCCTTCCACCTCGTTGTTGGTGAAGACGCCGTAGCCGCCGAGCAGGCCGGTGTCGTAGGCGGTGAGGTAGCTCCCGTACCACCCGTGCGCGCCGATTTTCCCTGACTCGGCGCCGCCGTTCCACCAGATCTCGTTGCCGCACTCTTCGTCGCCGCAGCTTTCGCTCTGATCGAAGTTGCGCACCGTGAGGTTTTCCACCCACACGTCGTTGGCCTCATAGATTTCGATCCCGTTGCCCGCTTTGTGCTGTCCGTCGACGATCACCGTGTTGCGGTTCATGCCCCTGATCCAGATCCCCGACTGGGCGCTCGTCACCTTCACCGCTTCGTCGTACACCCCCGGTTCGATCAGCACGTAGTCGCCGGCGCTCGAGGCGTTGACGGCGGCCTGGATGGTCGTGAAGTAGTGCGTGTTGGCGGGGATCTTGCCTTTCGGCGGTGTCCCCTGGCGGACGATGTTGACGTTGGCAGCCAGCGCGCTGGCGGCGGTGGCGCACAGTGCGACGGCCACAAGCGCCGCGACGGCCACATGGCGGGCCAGCGCCGGCGCCCTCTCGGAACGGCTTCGCATGGATCGCATGCTGGATCTCCCTCCCTCGCTTGAAACGGCAGCGGCCATCCGAGCCTATACCCGTGCGCGAGCCAGATCAAGCGCCGCTTACGAGGCTTTCGGCGGTTTGGCCGGCTCTGCCGCGGCGGGCTCCTCTGCGGGCGCTCCCGCGGACTCCTCCCCGCGGGCGCTGCCGGGGGCCGCGGGCGGCTGGGCTCGACCCGCGGGCGGCCGGGCGGGGATCGCGTCGGCGGCCGCGGCCGCGGCCGCGCGGTTCTCCTCCTTGACCGCCAGCCAGATCTCCTCGCGGTAGATCGGCACTCCGGCGGGGGCGGAGATCCCCAGCCGGACCGTGTGCCCGCTGACGCTCATCACGGTCACGAGGATCTCGTCGCCGATGACGACGCGCTCTCCAGGACGACGCGTCAGGATCAGCATCGAAGCTGATTATGAAGCAATCTTGGCCGCTGCGGGCAGCGTGAACAGCGGCGCCTGCAGCTGAGCGTCCTCGTGGATGTTGAGCACCTGGTAGCCGCGGCCGTCGCGGATCAGCAGCGGCGCGCGCAGGTTGGCGGTGATGTCCAGCGGGTTGGGGGTGGCGCGCACGGTCACATACAGCTGCGTGCCGGCAAGGTCGGCGATGCCGGTTCGCTCCTGATCCTCGGGGGCGATCTCCAGCTCGAAGTCGGCGAAGAACTGGTAGGGGCTGACGACGGGCAGCGCGAGCGCGGGGTTGTCGATCTCGTGCAGCCACAGAAAGCCGGTGCCAGGGTTGCGGTCGAGCAGCGTGTAGCGCAGGCCGCCCAGCCCGATCAGGCCGAAGGGGAACTCGAGCACGTCCGCGGGCTCGATCTCGACGGTCCCGAAGCGAATGCTCTGGAATGTCACGGGCATGGCACGGCTCTCCTCGGCGGTCATTTTTCTAGGAAGTTGAGCAGCGATTCTTGGACGATGGTGGCGCCGGCGCGCAGCGCGGCGTTGTAGGCGGCCTGCTCGTTGCTGTACGCGATGGTGGCGGCGGCGACGTTCGTGTCGTCGACGCTCGACAGGCTCTCGCTGATCGACGTCTGCAGGTCTTCGTTGCGCGACAGCGCCGCCTGCAGCTGGTCGATCGCGCTGCCGGAGGTCGCCTGCAGCTGCGTGAGCGTTTCGATGTTGCCTTCGAGGCTCTTCAGGTCGACCGCGGTCAGCGCTTCGCGGTCTTCGGCCGTGCCGCCGCGTAGGTTGTTGGCGAGCGTGCGCAGCGTGTCCAGCAGCTTGCCGTCGCCGGAGGCTTCGCCGTTGCCGAGCAGCGCGGAGATGTTGGTGGAGATCGTCACCGACGCGGCCGGGCCGACGGCGCGCGAGATGGTTTCCGCGTTGCCCTGGTATTCGTCGTTTGCGCCCTCTTCGTAGGGGGGCGTGGTCGTGTCGGTGCCGGCGAAGATGTATTGCCCCGCGTACTGTGTGTTGGCGTCCTGCTTGATGCTTTCCGTCAGCTGTTCGACCTGCTGCGCGATCGTTTCCAGGTCGCTCTGGTTGCTGGTGCCGTTGGCGGCCTGCAGGATCAGTTCGCGCACCCGCTGGACGGCCGTGTTGATGCTCGACATCGCGCTGCTGGCGGTGTTCTCCCAGCCGATCGCGTCCTGGGCGTTGCTTTCGTAGGAGCTCAGCCCGGAGAGCTGGCTCTGCAGGTCGATCACGCGGCTCGCGCCGTACGGGTTGTCCGACGGTTCCAGGATCGTCTTGCCGGAGGACAGTTCGTCGGAGGTGCGCTCGAGCGAGTTCAGCGACGAGCTGAGCTCGTCGAGGATCGAGCTTTTGACCATCGCCGGGGTGATGCGTTGGATGCTCATCAGAGGCCCGCCGCGCCCGTGTGCTCGATCAGCGTTTCGAGCAGTTCGCTCATCACCGTCAGCGTGCGCGCGGATGCTTGGTAGCCGCGCTGGAAGCTGATCAGGTTGGTCATTTCTTCATCCAGCGACACGCCCGAGACGCTCTGGCGCTGGTCGTTGATCGCGGTGACCGTCGTCTGCAGGTTGCTCTGTTCGTCTTGTGCGTCCTGCACGAAGCTCCCCAGCTGCTCGACCAGCGTCGCGTAGTCCTGTTCGGCGACGCCGCCGCGTAGCCCGGCGATCGCCTGGGCGACGGAGTTGCCGCCGACAGCTTCGGTGCTCGAGGCCTGGACTTCGCTGGCCTTCACCGCGACCGTGAGCGTGGCGGCGCTCGCGCCGGTGAAGAACGGTTTGGCCAGCGGCGCGTTGACCGTTTCCGCGAGCGCTTCGGCGACGCCGTCGAGTCCCGTCTGCAGGCTCGTCAGCGCCCCTTGCGGGCCGGTCAGGCTGAGCAGCGCGCCCAGCTGACCGCCGGCCGCTTCGGTCAATTCCTGCGGCCAGTTGACGGTCGTGCCTTCTACCAGCGGTGTGCCCGTGTCGCCGAAGCTCACCGTGTCGGTGTGGTCTTCCTGTTCGCTGACCGTGATGTTCGCCAGGCTGGAGAGCTTGTCGAGCAGCAGGTCGCGGCTGTCGAGCATCGAGTTGGGGGTCTCGCCGGCTTGTTCTGAGAGCTTGATCTGGCCGTTCAGCTGGGCGATCTGGGAGGCGATGTTTTCCACTTCGCCGCCCGCGCCGGTCAGCGCTTTGACCTGTTCGCCGGCCTGCGTGGCGATCGTCGACAGCTGTGAGCTGAGCTCGTTGAACGTGCGCGCCAGCTGTTCGCCGGCCGCCACCACGCCCACTTTGGCCGCTTCGCTGGTGGGCGAGGAGGCGAGGCTGTTCCACGCGCTCCAGAATTTCGACAGCTGCCCGGCGATGCTCGCTTCGGTGGGTTCGTTGAACGCCGCCTGCGCCTGCGCGAGCACTTCCGCCTGCGTGCTCGCGCTGCTCAGCGCGCTGTTCTGGGTGCGGTACTGGGAGTCCAGGTAGCTGTTGCGGATGCGCGTGATCGTCGACACGCCAACTCCGGTCCCCAGCTGCGCGCCCTGGCCGGTGAGCGTGGAGAGCGCCAGGATGTCCAGCGGCGGGTTCGGCTGCAGGTTGACGGTCTCGCGCGAATAGCCTTCGGTGTTCGCGTTGGCGATGTTGCTGCCGGTCGTGTCCAGCGCCGTCTGCTCGGCGATCAGTCCGCTGAGCGCCGTCTGCAGTCCTTGCAAGGTGGGGATCGACATGGCTCAGGCGCGCAGGTCGAGGACGTGCAGGGAACCGTGGGGGCGCGAGCGCGTGATCGGCGCGGAGGAGCCGCTGGTGTCATAGCCGTTCACGCCGTCGAGCGCGAGCATGCCCAGCAGGTGGTCGAGGAAGCCGAGCTCGATCTGCATCAGCGCACGGTTGGTGGTGTGCGCGTGCTGCAGCTCGTGCAGCAGGCCGCGCAGTTGGGCGCTGCGCGCCCGCGCGCGCTCCGCGCGCGTGGCGTCCATCAGCGTGCACAGCTGCGTCAGCGTCACCTGCGCGGCGGGCACGCCCAGCCGCTGCCCGCTGCGGGCGAGCAGACGTGAGCGCTCCTCCTCGAGCAGCTGGCGGCTGCCCATCTCCCCACGCAAGATGCCCGCCCAGCGCACGACCGTGTGCACGTCACGCGCACGGATCGCCGCACCCTGCTCGAGCACCACCTCCAGCAGGCGCTGCGCCGAGGCGATCTGTGCGTCGAGGTGGCTGAGCACGTCCGCCACCAGCGCGCGATCCGGCTGGGAGAGCTCGTTGGTGGCCACGCCGGCGCTCATGAGGCCTCCGTCCCGCCGCCCGACCCTGCCGTCGCTGCGCCGCCGGCCCCGGCGCCGGCGCCGGCCGTCGTTCCGCCGCCGGCCGCGACGTGCGCCCCTGCGTCCACGCCTTCGAGTCCGCGTGTCAGCTGCGCCGCCAGGCCGAGCCCGCCGGCGCTCATCACGCTGCTCGTCAGTCCCTGTGGCAGCAGCGAGGCGAGCTCGGAGTTGCCGGCGGCGCCGGACGTGGAGCCGCCTTCTTCTTCGGAGCCCTGTTCGCCCGCTTCGCCGGTCAGCCCGCTGCTGGCGCTCAGCGACTGCGAGAGCTGTTCCACGAGCGTGTCTTCGAACGCGAGCGCGCTCTGGTAGGCCTTCTGCGTGGCGGGCGAGCCGTCGCGTACCCACTTCGGCTCGAGCGCCTGGTTGGCGATTGGCAGGCCGCTGGAGATGGTGATCGGGTTGCTCATTGCGGTCGCAGCTGGTTGGCGATCGACATCATCTGGCTCTCCGTCTGGATTGCCGTGCTCATCATCTGGTAGTTGCGCTGCGTGCTCGCCATCAGCGCCATGTCGCTGGCGAGGTTGACGTTCGAGCCCTCCAGCGCTCCCTGGTGGATCTTGCCGTTGGCGGCGTGCACCGTGCCGCTCTGCGCGGTGGGCGTGAACTCGCTGCCGCCGTCTGCGCGCAGGTGTTCGGGGGAGGTGACCGTCACGAGCTTGATCTGGCCGAGCTTCTTGGTGCCCGCGAACACGGTGCCGTCGGGCGCGATGCTCAGTTTTTCGGCGGCAAAGCCCTTCGGGAGCTTGATCGGCGGCGAGAGGCGGTTGCCTTCGCTGTTGACGATCGTGCCGCTGGCGTCCACGCTGAAGCTGCCGTTGCGGGTGAGCGCCACTTCGCCGTTGGCGCGCTTGAGCTGGAAGTAGCCGGGGCCTTCGATCGCCAGGTCGAGCGGGTCGCCCGTTTCCTGCAGCGTGCCCTGCGCTTCGCTGCGCCCGATCACCTTCGCGCTCGCGCCCGAGCCGGCGGTGGTTTCGGTGCCGGCGAGCTTGACGGGGTTGTACAGCAGGTCGTTGAACGCGACCCGCTCTGACTTGTAGCCGCTGGTGGAGACGTTCGCGAGGTCGTTGGCGATCGCGTTCAACTGTTCCTGCTGTGCTGACATGCCTGCCGCTGCGGAATAAAGACCTTCGAGCATCAGCCCATCCTGTGGTCGTCGGTGTCCACGAGCCGGGCCTCCGCGTGGCGGTCCAGCCGAGCTCGAGGTTCTCAGTCCGTGTGATCGGCCGCCTGGGCGGGGACTTGAGCGGACCTCAAGCGTTCGGGTTCATCGAGCCGACCTGCGAGGCCGCCTCTTGCAGGGTCTGGGCGATCGACTGGATCGCCTGCTGGCCCGACTGGAAGCTGCGCAGCGAGGTGATCATTTCGATCATCGCGTTCGCCGGGTCAACGCCAGAGCCCTCCAGCGAGCCTTGGCGCACGCTGCCGGTGGGTTTGCCGGCGGGCGTGCCCGTGTACAGGTTTTCCCCCTGCTTGACGGCGCCTGGGACTTCGAAGACGCCCACCGCGTTCGCGGGCACGGTGCCCGCCGCGCCGACTTTGATCTGCGCCCCTTTCGCGCTCAGCACCGGGTCGCCGCTCGCGTCCGTCAGCACCCCCTGCGCCGAGCGCGTGAACTGCCCGTCGCGGGTGTAGCGCACGCCCTGGGCGGTCCGCACCGCAAAGAAGCCAGAGCCCTCGATCGCGAAGTCGAGCGGTTCGCCGGTTTCCTGCAGCGTCCCGCTGCCGGTCTCGGTGACGGCTTTGCCGAGCGCCACTCCCTCGTCGACCGAGCCGACCGGCGTGCCGCCCTCGGTGTTTGCGAGCAGCACCGAACCGAAGCTGTGCTGCGGCGAGTAGTCAGGCTGAAAGCCGGGGGTCGAGGCGTTCGACAGGTCGTTCGCGAGCTGGTCTTGGCGCACCTGCTCGGCGACCATCCCCGACGCGGCTATGTACAGACCGAGGTCCATCTGCTCCCGGTGTTCGACCGGCGCGCGGCATCCTTGAGCGCGTTCGGTCGCCGCGCCAGGTCTGTGGCGCCGCGCGCAAGCCCCCCTCAGCCGACGGACGCGAACAGCGACAGCTCGCCGGAGAGCTGTTCGTACAGACGCCGGCGCAGCCCCGTGTGGATCTGCGAGACGCGGCTCTCGGAGACCCCCAGCCGTTCGCCGATCTCGCGCAGCGTCCAGCTCTCCACGTACAGCAGCACCGCGACTTCGCGCTCCTGGCGGCTGAGGCGCGCGAACGCGCGGCGGAAGCGCGCCTTGGCTTCGCGGCGCTCGGCGCTGAGGATCGGGTCGCAGTCCTCGTCGGTGCTTTCCAGCGTGTCGATGCGCTCGATCGTCGCGCTCTCGTCCGAGCGCACGATGCGGTTCAGCGAGCCCACCTCAGCCAGCGCCACCTGATCGAGCCGGCTGGTCAGCTGCGGCGCGGTCATGCCCACCATGCTCGCCAGCTCCGCGCGCGTCGGTTCGTGTTCGTGGATTGCAAAGTAGGTCTCGCGCGCCTCGTTGATCGCACGCTCGTCGCGGCGCAGCGAGCGCGGCGCCCAGTCGTGGCGGCGCAGCTCGTCGAGCACCGCCCCGTGCACGCGCGTCCACGCGTACTGCTCCAGCGAGGCGCCCTTCTCGGGGTCGTAGCGTTCGATCGAGCGGATCAGCGCCTCCAGCCCGCAGGACAGGAAGTCGTCGACGTCGCACTGCGCGGGCACCTCGCGCACCTTGCGGTAGACGATGTAGCGCACCATCGGCATGAACATGAAGATCAGCCGATCGCGCAGCTGCGGATCGCCGCTGCTGCGGTACTCGTGCCACAGTGCCAGCACCTGCACCGCAGGTACTCTCGCCGCCCGCTTTCCGAGTGTTTCCATGCGTCGCGTTCTGGGTATCGAGGGATGGAACGACAGATGGTGTCGCCGCTGCGCTGCTCGCGTCCGAGCCCCGGCCTGCGCTGGAGCGACGCGGACTGATTCGCGATTGCCAAAGGATCCCCTGCCCGATCCGCGTGGCGCTCACGTAATGACCGCAGCGGTCGATCACCAAGCGTGGAGGGACTTGCGCGGTCGTGTGCGCGCCGGCGCCTCGCTCAACACTGAAAGGAAATCCTCCGCAAAATCTCAAGTTAGCCCGGAGGGCGTCGATCACCATGATTGATACCAAGCGCGAGGCGGCCCAAGGAACGGGCCGCGTCCTACGTTTTCAGGGAGAAAACGCCATCATGAGCTCGCCAATTTTGCCTGCACAGGGCCCCACCGGCCCAACCATCGAGAAACCAGCCGCAAGCCTCGCCCCCACCGGCCAGCGCGTCGAGGCCGGTGCCGACTCCGGCATCGGCGACGTCGGCACGTTCATCGCCCAGCTCGCCGCCGGGGTCAGCGCGCTCAGCATCGAAGCCGGCCGCGGCGAGGGTGGGTGGGGGGATGGGCGGGTCCCTAATCACGTGCTCGACCAGATCACCGCCGCCGCCAGGATCGGCGCGCAGCTGCGCGAGGCCGGCCACGAACTGCGCTTCTTCCCGGCTGCCGACGGCGGCCGGGTGCAGATCGAGGTGCACGACCGCGACGGCAACAAGCTCGGCATGCTCTCGCCCGCGGCGGCGCTCGAGCTCGCCGCCGGCAGCCCGCTGAACTAGGAGGACGCGCCATGTCCACGTCAGGGGTATCGCTCAATTCCACCGCCGGCGCACCGCTGTCGGTCACCGGCCTCGCGTCCGGGCTGGACACCACGGAGATCATCGCCGCGCTGATGTCCGCGGAACGTGAGCCGGTCACGCACATGACCGAGCAGGAGAACAAGCTGGAGGGCACCAACACGGCGCTGCAGAGCGTGCAGACGAGCCTGCAGAGCCTGTCCTTCGAGGTCGCCGAATTCGCCGTGCCGTCGCTGTTCGAAGACTCGCAGACGGCCACCTCCAACGAACCGGCGCGCGTGAGTGCCGCCGCCAGCACCGGCGCGGCGGTCGGCGGCTACGAGGTCGAAGTCACGCAGCTCGCGACCTCCGCCCAGCGCACCTTCGCGTTCACCAGCCCGACGGCCGAAGAAACGCTCACGATCGACGGCAAGGAATTCAAGCTCAAGGCCGGCGAGAGCGCCAAGGAACTCGCGAGCGCGATCAACGCCGACAGCAGCGCCACGGTGTTCGCCGCCGCGACGGAAGCCGGCACGATCGTGCTGTCCAACCGCGAAACGGGCACCACGGGCCCCGAATTCATCAAAGTCGTCGACGCCGGCGGCACGCTGGTGGAAAGGGAAGGCGCCGCCAAGGAAGGCCAGAACGCCGAATACAAGGTCGACGGCGAAGCCGGCGTGTCCGCGTCGAACACCGTCGCGAACGCGATCCCCGGCGTCACGCTCACGCTCGGCGGGCTCACCCCCGCCGGCCCTGTGACGATCGACGTCCAGCCGCCGGGCCCCAGCGCCGCCGCCATCGAAGCGCAGGTCAACTCCTTCATCAAGCTGTACAACAGCACCGTCGAAGCGATCCAGAAGCAGCTCACCACCAAGCCGCTCGCCAAAGCGAGCAGCGCGAGCGAATTCGCCACCGGCGCGCTGTTTGGGGACCTCGAACTGACGAGCCTGCTGGACAACATGCGCGCGGCGATGTACGAACCGATCACGGGCCTCGAAGCCGGCATGTCCAGCCCGTTTGACCTCGGCATCGCCACCGGCGGCTCCAGCGGGTCGGGGACGGCCTCGCAGGCCTCCATCGAAGGCCTGCTCACGCTCAACGCGAGCAAGCTCAGCGAAGCGGTCAAGACCAACCCCGCCGGCGTCGAGCAGATGCTCACCCAGTGGTCGAAAAGCCTGCAGAGCACGATCAACGTCGTCAGCGAAGCCGGCGGCGGGCTGGAAACGCGCGTCAACGGCGACACCGCGCAGATCACGCAGCTCTCGAGCCAGATCTCGAGCATGAACGAAATTCTCGCCGACCGCGAAAAAGCGCTGGAGGAGACTTACGCGCAGCTCGAAGCGGTGATCTCGCAGAACTCCGAGCAGAGCTCGTACATCGCCAAACAGGCCGAATCGCTCAGCAGCATCTGACGCCGGCCTTGAAAAAGGCGCCTCGGGCCTCAATTTTTCGGCCGCGAGGACGATCAATAGAGGAGATGAGCAACCTCACCGCACCACACACCGCCTACCGCAGAGGCGAGGTGATGGCGGCGACGCGCGGTCAGCTGGTCGTGCTGCTGTACGACGGCGCGCGTCGCTTCCTGCGCCAAGGCGCGATGGCGATGCGCGAAGGCAAGGTCGAGCGCGCGCACAACGCGCTGCGCAAAGCCGAACGCATCATCAACCACCTCGACGGCACGCTCGACTTCGACCAGGGAGAAGTGCCACAGCTGCTGCACGCGCTCTACCAGTTCTCGCTGCGCCACCTCAACCAGGCGCGCCGCGAGCAGGACGCGAGCAAGGTGGAGGAGATCGGCGCCATGCTCGGCGAGCTGCGCGAGGCCTTCAACGACATCGCCGACGAGGGCGACCCCACGTGAGCACACCGTCGCCGGGGGGGGAGACGGCGAGCGATCGGCACGGCGCATGCTCCCACGCGGGGGAGTCGGCGCTCGCGCCCTACCAAGCCATCTGCGAGCACGCCGAGCTCGAACTGGAGCTCGCCGGGCGCGGCGAAATCGACTCGCTGGCGGCGCTGGGGGCGCGCTGGGGCGAGCTGGCAGCCAGCCTGCCCGAGCATCCCCCCGCGGCCGCCGCCGAGCTGCTCGAGCGCGCGCGCCTGATCCACCAGCGCACGCACATCGAGCTCGTGCGCCTGCGCGACGCGCTGCTCGCCGACGTACGCACCACGGCGCGGGCACGCAGGACCGCCGACGGCTACGCCGGCCAGCTGCGCTCGCGGCCGAGGATCGATCACCGCGCGTAGGTTCGCTCTAAAGGTCTGCGCGCAGACGCCGATCAAGAGAGCGTGGCCCCTCGATGGCCACGTCGTGACGACTCAGGGAGAGCGTCGCCTTCAGCCCAGGGAGGGCGGAAAGGACGGGCGGGCGGCATTTCATCATGGCTCTCGTGGATTCCACTCAGCAGCTGCTCGAGGCCGCCATGCGCGGCTCATGGCAGCGCGAGACGGCGCTCACCAACAACATCGCCAACGCCGACACGCCTGGGTATCGCCCCCAGGAAGTCAACTTCGAGTCGGTGCTGCAGGGCGCGGTGAACACCGGCGAAGAAGCAAGCGAAGTGCAGTTCCAGACCGTCACCCTCCCCGACGAAGCCGGGCCCAACGGCACCGGCGTGAGCATCGACCAGGAATCGGCCAAGCTGGCCGAAAACGGGCTCGACTACCAGGCGCTCACCGAGGTCGCCGGCGCGCGCGACGACATCCTGCGCTCCGCCATGGGGGCGGCCACGTAATGGGCCTGTTCGACGCCATCAGCATCGCCGGCAGCGGGCTCACCGCGGAGCGCATCCGCATGGACGTGACCGCCGAGAACCTCGCCAACGCCGACACCACCAAGGCGGCCAACGGGCAGCCCTACCAGCGCCAGGAGGTCGAGCTCGAACAGGTCGGCGCGGGCGACTTCTCCAGCGCGCTCGGCGGCGCGCTGCAGGCCGGCGGCGCCGGCACGAGCGCCGGCGCGCCCCCAGGCGGCGTGAAGGTCGCCGGGATCGTCGCCGACGCCACGCCCGACCAGCAGGTCTACGACCCCGGCAACCCCGAAGCCGACGCCCAGGGCTACGTCAAGCTGCCGAACATCAGCACGGTCACCGAAATGACCGACCTGATCTCCGAGTCGCAGTCCTATCAGTCGGACGTCACCGCCATGCAGACGGCCAAGTCGATGTTCACCTCGACGCTCGGGCTGCTCAAATGATCATCCCGCCGCTCGGCGGGCTCGGCACGCAGCTGTCGGCCTCGCAGGCGCCCGGCCTGGCGCAGGGCGTGCAGGGCGGCGCATCCTCGCCGCCGGGGGAAGCCAGCGGGGTGGCCGGCGGCGAAGCGGGCGGCTTCGGCGGCGAGCTCACGGAAGCGATCTCCTCGCTGGAGAAGACGCAGGACAGCGCCTCCAGCGCCTCGCAGGCACTCGCCACCGGCAGCGTCAGCGACCCCGAGAGCGCCGTGATGACCGTCGAGGACGCGCAGCTGGCGATGGAACTCGCCGCGCAGGTCCGCACCAAGGCCACGGAAGCCGTGCAAACGATCTTCAACACCCAGGTCTAGCCCATGCCCACAGCGCAACTCGCCTCGAGGCTCACCCCGCGCGGCTGGCTGATCGCCGGCGCCACCGCCGTCGGCGCGATCCTGTTCGTCTACCTGTTCGTGCACATGGTCTCCGCCCCCAGCTACACCACCGTGGTCAGCGGCGTGGAACCGGCGCAGACGGGCAAGATGACGAGCACGCTCGCCACCGCCGGCGTCAGCTACGAGCTGCAGAATGGCGGCACCGCGATCGCCGTGCAGTCGAACCAGACCGCCAAGGCGCGCGTCGCGCTCGCCGGCGCGAACCTGCTCGGCAACTCCCAGCCCGGCTTCGACCTGTTTGAAAAAGAAAAACTCGGCTCGAGCAACTTCCAGCAGCAGGTCAACTACCAGCGCGCGCTGCAGGGCCAGCTCGATGAAACCATCGACAGCGTGCAGGGCGTCTCCGGCGCCCAGGTCGAGCTCGTGCTGCCGAGCGCCCAGAACCAGATCTTCGGCGAAAGCCAGGACACCTCATCGGCCGCCGTCGCGCTCTCGGGGACCAGCGCGCTGGCCCCCAGCTCCGTGCGCGGGATCGCCCAGCTCGTCGCCTCCAGCGTCCCCGGCCTGCAGCTGAGCAAGGTCACGATCACCGACGCATCCGGCGAGCTGCTCTGGCCGACCGGCTCCGGCGGCGCGGGCGGCACCGGCAGCAGCGTGCAGGAAGCCGAGCAGAGCTATGACCAGAGCATGGAGGCGAGCCTCGACGCGATGCTCGCGCAGACGCTCGGGCCGGGCAAGGCGCAGGTGCTCGTGTACGCCAACATGAACGTCAACCAGACGAGCAAGGAATCGCTGGAATACGCCAAGACAGGCACGCCCACGCAGCAGAGCAAGTCGGTGGAAACGCTCAGCGGCACCGGCACCAGCGCGGGCGGCGTCACCGGCACCGCCGCGGCAGCCGCCGGCACGACCGGCGGCGGCAAGTCCAACTTCAAACACGAAACCACCACCTCCTCGCTCGGCGTATCGAAGACCGTCACGCACTCCACGATCGCCCCCGGCACCGTCGAAAGCCAGCACGTCTCCGTGCTGCTCGACAAATCCGTTCCCGCCTCCGCGCTGCCGGCGATCCGCGAAGCGGTCACCAACGCCGCCGGCATCCAGACCAAGCGCGGCGACACCATCTCCATCGGCCAGGTCGCCTTCGCCAAGTCGAGCACGGCCGCCGCCGCCAGCAGCCCGCTGAGCATGGCCAAGTACGTGCTGCTGGGGCTCGGCGCGCTGATCTTCCTGTTCTTCACCACGCGCTCGCTGCGCAAGCGCGAGAAGGAGACGATCGAGGAGCCCAAGTGGCTGCGCGAGCTGGAGGCGCCGATGCGCCTGTCCGAACTCGAACGCGAAACGCGCCCCATGCAGGCGCTGGCGGGCAGCGGGGGTGGCGGCAGCGCCGGCGGGATGGGCGCAGCGGGCGCCGGCGGCGTGCCCGTCGGCGCAGGGGTCGCGGTGGGCGCCGGCGCCAACGGCGCGCCCAGCACTCCCAGCGCGCGCTCGCAGGTGGAGCAGCTCGTGGACACCCAGCCCGACCGCGTCGCCCAGCAGCTACGCAACTGGATGCAGGAGGGCTAGGCGCACGTGGCAGGCGAGTCGACAGCCGAGACCCTGCCGGCGCTCGCGCCCGCCGCCGGCGAGCAGCTGCCGGCGCCGCTCGAGGAACTGGCCGGCACGCGCAAGGCCGCGGTGCTGATGGCCGCGCTCGGCTCCGAGCGCGCGGCCAACGTGCTGCAGCGCCTGAGCGAGGAGGAGATCGAGGCGCTGTCGATCGAAATGGCGGCGCTGAACGCCGTCGCCGCGGAGACGACCGAATCGATCTTCATCGAGATCGCCGAGCTCGCCAACGGCGGCGAGTCGGGCACCGCCGGCGGCATGGAGTATGCCCGCGGCGTGATCGAACGCGCGCTCGGCCCCGAGCGCGCCGCCGAGCTGCTCGGCCGGCTCTCGGCGCGCACCGAGACACCCCCGTTCGAGTTCCTGCAGCGCGTCCCCCCCGACCGCACCGCCACGCTGCTGCGCAGCGAGTCGCCGCAGACGATCGCGCTGATCCTCGCCAGCCTGCGCACGACGATCGCCGCGCAGGTGCTCACGCGGCTGCCCGAGCGCCAGCAGCCGGACATCGCCTTGCGCATCGCGCGCATGGGCGAGACCAGCGCGCAGGTGGTCGAACAGGTCGAGGAAGTCATCCGCCACAAGCTCACCGCCGTCGCCGAGCGCGAGTACTCCGCCGCCGGCGGCACCAAGACGCTGGCCGAGATCCTCAACCACTCCGACCGCACCACCGAGCGCAACGTGCTGGAGAAGCTCGCCGACGAAGACCAGGAGCTCGCCGACGAGGTCCGCGGCATGCTGTTCGTGTTCGAGGACCTCGTCAAGCTCGAAGAGCGCGCCGTCCAGCAGGTGCTGCGCGAGGCCGACCAGAAGGACCTCGTGCTCGCGCTGCGCGGCGCGCCGGACAACGTCAAGGAGATCGTGCTCGCGAACATGTCCGAGCGCGGCGCGGAGATGATCAAGGAAGAGATGGAGATCCAGCCGCCGCAGCGCAAGCGCGACATCGACGCCGCGCAGAGCCGCATCGTGGCGGTCGTGCGCAAGCTCGAGGAAGCCGGCGCGATCGTGATCGCCGGCGAGAGCGAGGACGAGAGCGAAGCCGTTGTCTGACACGGCCGTCAGCTTCGCCTTCGAGCAGCTGGAGCCGGCCGTGGCTCCACCCCGCGACGCGGTCCAGCGGATGCTCGCCCAAGCGCACGCCGCGGCCGAGCGCATCCGCGAGGAGGCCCGCGCGGAGGGCTACGAGCAGGGGCGCGCCGCCGGGCACGCCCAAGGCGCAGCCGAGATCGAGCAAGCGACCGCGGCGCTGCAGGAGGCCGCGCAGGCGGTCGCCGCGCTGGGCACGCAGACCGTGCAGGGCGTGGAAGCGGACGCCGTGGAGTTCGCGCTCGCGCTCGCCGGCAAGGTGCTGGCCGGCGCGCTGCAGGCGCGCCCCGAGCTCGTCGTCGAGGTCGTGCAGGGCGCGCTGCGGCGCATCAGCGAGCGGCGCACGATCACCGTGCTCGTCAACCCCACCGACCTGGAGACGGTGCGCGCCGCGATCGGCCAGCTGACCGCGCAGGGCAGCGGCGTCGAGATCTGCGACGTGCAGGCCGAGGAGCGCGTGCACGCCGGCAGCGCGCTCGTGCGCACCGCCGAGGGCGAGGTTGACGCGAGCGTGCACACGCAGCTGGAGCGTGCGCGCGAGATCGCCGCCGCGGCGCTCGAGGCCGACGAGCAGACGCCGTGAACGCCCCGCTGTTCGAGCACGCCAGCGAGGCCATCCGCGAGGCCGACCTCGCCCGCCGCCACGGTTTCGTCAGCAACCTGATCGGGCTGATCATCGAGGTCACCGGCCTGCAGGCCGAGGTGGGAGAGCTGTGCATGGTCGGCACCGAGCGGGGTCGCGCGAATGGGCGGGGCGGTCCTAGCGGAAGTGGCGGGCCGGACGCACGGGGCGAGCGAGGTGGGCGCGGGCTGGGTGGGCGGGAACCTGTGCCCGCGGAGGTCGTCGGCTTTCGCGACGGGCGCACGCTGTTGATGGCGCTCGGCGAGCTGCACGGCATCGGCCCCGGAACGCGCGTGCTGGCGAGCGGGACGCCGTTTCGCATCGCGGTCGGCGAGCACCTGCTCGGGCGCATCGTCGACGGCCTCGGCAACCCCCAAGACGAGCAGCCGCCCGCGGACCCCGGACCGGCCGGCGCGCCGCCCGTGTTTCGTCGCGCGACCATCGCCTCGCCGCCGAGCGCGCTCTCGCGCCCGCGCATCCGCGAGCGCGTGGGCCTCGGCGTGCGCGCGCTCGACGGCCTCGTGCCGTGCGGGCGTGGGCAGCGGCTCGGCATCTTCGCCGGCTCGGGCGTCGGCAAGTCCTCGCTGCTGGGCATGATCGCGCGCTCGACCAGCGCGTCGATCAACGTGATCGCGCTCGTCGGCGAGCGCGGGCGCGAGGTGCGCGAGTTCGTCGAACGCGACCTCGGCGACGCGATGGCGCACTCGGTGGTCGTCGTCGCCACCTCCGACCAGCCGGCGCTCGTGCGCATCAAGGCGGCGTTCACCGCCACCACCATCGCCGAGTACTTCCGCGACCAGGGCCACGACGTGATGCTGATGATGGACTCGGTCACGCGCTTTGCCATGGCCCAGCGCGAGGTCGGGCTGGCGATCGGCGAGCCGCCCGCCACCCGCGGCTACACGCCCAGCGTGTTCGCGCTGCTCCCGCGCCTGCTCGAGCGCGCGGGCACCGCCGCCTGCGGCTCGATCACCGCGCTGTACACCGTGCTGGTGGACGGCGACGACATGAACGAGCCGATCGCCGACGCCGTGCGCGCGATCCTCGACGGGCACATCGTCTTGACGCGCTCGCTCGCGCAGGCCGGCCACTACCCGGCCGTGGACGTCCTCTCGAGCGTCTCGCGCCTGGTCGGCGAGATCGTCTCGCCGGAGGTGGTGCGGGCGGGGCAGCAGCTGCGCGCCGCCCTGGCGGTGCTGCGCGAGAAGGAAGACCTGGTGTCGATCGGCGCCTACCAGCCCGGCAGCGACCCGCCCCTGGATGCGGCGCTCGCCCACCGCGCGCGCATCGAGCGCTTCCTGCGCCAGCCCGTCCAGGAACGCAGCGAGCCGCTGCACACCGACGCCCAGCTGATCGCGCTCGGCGCCTCGCTGGCGGAGGAGCTAGCGGCGGCCAGCGGAGAGATCCCCGACGCCGAGGAGGTCCCCGACGCGCCCCCCGCCGGCGGGGCTGGGCTGGCGGACGCAAGCGGCCCGCCGGCGATCCCCGCGCTCGGGCTGAGCATCTGAGCACCCGCGCTCGTGCTCTCATTTGACTGTGCCGGAGCGCGGAGGGTGGTCACTGGCGACCGCCAGTCATCGCCACAGTCCGGAGATGGGCATGGCCCAGATACGGTCCTCGATGGGCAGGGTGTGCGCCCCGGAATAGACGATGACGCCTGCCTTGAAGCGCCCGCCAAGACGCTCGCGGAGCAGCCGTAGTCCGCGAGCGTCGGACGCGCTGGCCGACGCTGCAGACTTCACCTCGAGCCCCACGATGTCGCCCGACACGGACTCGATCACGAGGTCCACCTCGCGCTTGTCGGTGTCTCGATAGAAGAACAGCTCAACTTGTGTGGCGCTCCAGGTCGCCTGCTTGACCAGCTCCATCACAACGAATGTCTCGTACAGCATGCCTGTAAGCGGGCCCTGGTCAGGACTGAGGTAACGCGACTCATCGATACCCATGAGCGCTGCCGCCATGCCCGTGTCGGCCAAGAGCAGCTTTGGCGTCTTGACCTGCCGCGCCCCGAGATTGCTTGAGAACGGGCGCAGGCGATAGAGCAGGAAGAGCTGCGCCAGCAGCTGTGCGTGTGCCTTGACGGTCTTGTCGTCCTGCCCGAGCTCGCGTCCGAGAGCTGCGTAGTTGGCCATGCCACTCGTGCGCGCGGCCAACAGTCGCAGCAGCTGATCGAGCTTCGAGGGGTCGATCCGGACTTCGCCGATCTCAGGTAGGTCGCGGCCAAGGACGGTCTGTATGTAGGAGTGGAAGTAGCGGACGCGCTGGCGAGAGGTGCGAGTGCGCGCGTCAGGGTAGCCGCCGGCCAGCACGATCTCCGCGCTCGCAGCGCGACCTCTAGGCGCGCCGGAGACCATCGGCGGTGTCCCGGCGAGCAGCGTGTCGATGATCGACGTTCGACTGCCTGCGATCTCTGCCTGGGCCAGCGGCCAAAGGTTCACGTACTCGACGCGGCCGGGGAGGGCGTCAGCGATGACTCTCGCGGTGGTCAGGTCGGCCGAGCCGGTGAGCAGGAACTGACCGGGTGTCGGATCACGATCGAGGATCTGCTTGACCGCGAGCATCAGCGCAGGTGCGCGTTGGACCTCGTCGATCACCGCCGGACGCGCAAGCGAAAGCGCAAATCCGTCGGGGTCCGCGCGCGCGGCTGTGCGCAACGCCTCGTCGTCGAGGCTGTAGTAATGCGAGAGAACGCCTGTGGCCTGCAGCTGCCCGGCCAGCGTGCTCTTGCCGGCCTGGCGCGGACCCGTGATTGCTGCCGCGCGGCTGACGCTGAGGATGTCGCGCAGCTCGTGCTCGATGCCCCGAGCGATAAGCGCCCCGCGGGGGTTCGAGGCTCTCTTTTCATTTTCGACCATGTCGGATTAGGGTACTCGATCAATCCGGAATATCTGCCTAGACCATTTCGGACTGCGATACCCGATCCATTCGGAGCAGCGGCAGCGCCTGCCGATTGGTGGCGCTGAGCAGACGCGTGTTGCTCACGCTAGCGCTCAAGGACACGCCCGTTCGTCCGATTACCAAACCGTGACCCCCTCGTTTCGGTTTCGCCTGGAGCGCGTGCGCGCGGTGCGCGAGCGCAAGGAGAAGCTCGCCCAGCGCCAGCTCGCGGACGCGCTCACGCGCCGTTCCTCCAGTGTCTCGGAGCTGCGCAGCGCGGAGGACCGCGTGGAGCACGCGCGTGCGGAGCAGCGCAGCGCGGCCAGCCAGCCGCAGGCGCTCAGCGGCAACGAGCTGCTCGCCCGGCAAGCCTTTCTCGAGCGCACCGAGGCGCAGCGCACCATGCGCGAGCGCGAACTGGGGCAACGCGAGGCCGAAGTCGCCGCGCGCGACGCCGAGCTCGCCACCGCCGCCACCGAGCACGAGATGCTCAACCGATTGCGCGAGCGCCGCCGCAGCGAACACGAGCGCGAGGCCGCCCGCCACGAGTCGAGCGTGCTCGACGAGATCGCGGTCACGCGCTTCACCAGGAGCCGCGCATGAGCACCCAGGCCGTGACCGGACTCCCCGCCGGCGAGCTCGCGCTCGTCCAGCGCGTGCAGCAGCTGCAGGCGCTGATCGAATCGGCCCGCCAGGTGGCGGCCGGCATGCCGCTCGCCACCCCCGGCACCGCCGTCGCCAGCCAGAGCGGCGCTGCAGCCAGCCAGGGCGCCACCGCCAGCCTGGGCTCCACGGCAGCGGCCGACCCCAGCGACTTCGCCTCCGCGCTACAGGCGGCCACCGAAGGCGAAGGCAGCTCCTACGAAGCCATGATCGAGCAGGCAGCCGCGCGCAACGGCATCGAACCCGCCGTGCTGCACGGCTTGATCCAGCAGGAGTCGGGCTTCGATCCCAGCGCCGCCAGCAGCGCCGGCGCCGCCGGCCTGACCCAGCTGATGCCCGGCACCGCCGCATCGCTCGGTGTCGCCAACCCGCTCAACCCCGCCGAATCGATCGAAGGCGGCGCTCGCTACCTCGGCGAGATGATGCGCCAGTTCGGCGGCAACACCGCCGACGCGCTCGCCGCCTACAACGCCGGCCCAGAGGCCGTCCAGCAGTACGGCGGCGTGCCCCCGTATGCGGAAACCGAAAGCTACGTCACGAAAGTGCTCGGCTACGCCGAAAGCTACCGCCAGTCCCACCCCGAGACCACGGGAGCGCTCCTATGAACCCTGTAGTCCTGTCGCCGCCCGCCCCCTCGACAGCAGCTGTCAACGGCAGCCCGAGTCCACCCACGGGCGCCGATCCACCGGGTGCGCTGCCCTTCGAAAGCGCGCTCAACGAACACTGGGCCCGGACCGCCACTGCGGAAGGCCAAGCAAAAGAAGCCTCACAGGCAAGCCGCGCGCGAACGTCGAGCGACCAGCGCGAGCACGCCGGCGAGCAGCAGCAGGGCGCCACGCCCGCTGAAGCCGAAGGCGCGCTCGCCGCGACCGCGACCGCGACCGCGCAGCCGCTCGTCGCACGCCAGGCAAGCGCCGACGGCGCCGCCGGCGCCACAGCCAAGGGCACCACAGCCAAGGACACCGACGGCGCGGTCGATGCGTCCGCGCACAGCGCCGGCGCCGAGCCCGGCCTGGCCGCCGGCACGCGGGCACACGGCGAAGCCGAAGGCCACGCGCTGACCGGCGCCGACGGTGCGCTCGTCGGGCGGCAGGCGCGCACAGCCGCCGCCGCGCAGCCTGAGAGCTCACCCGCGCAGGGGGCGTCCGCCGCGACAGGCCCTGCCCGCACGCCGAGTGCCGACGCGAGCTCCCCGGCCGCCAGCTCCGCTGCGGCTGCCGGGACCCGCACGCGCGCTGCACCCGCGGGCCGAGTGCCCGCCGGCGAAGACGCCGAAGCGAACGGTGTGCCCGCCAGCGCGCGCGCCGGCGAGGCAGGGGCGGCGTCCGGCATGGACACGGCACGCGCGACCGGCGATCGCGGGGCAGGCGCCGCCAACGCGGGCGCGTCTGCGTCGGCGTCAACGACGGGCGCGCCCTCTTCGGCGGGAACGACGGGCGTGTCCTCTTCAGCGGGGACGACGGGCGCGTCCTCTTCAGCGGCGACAGCAGGCAAGACGCCGGCAGGTGGCGCTTCTCCGAGCGTGCCAACCAGCGATGAAGCCGGCGTCAGCGCAGCCGCGTCAAGCGTCACGGCAGGCGCGTCCAACGCGAGCAGCGTTGCGGGTGGTGGCAGCTCCCAAGCCGACGCCGGTCAAGCGCCCGCAGGCGCCGCCGCGGCGCGGTCGCTGGCAGCTGAAGCAAGGGCCGCCGCGCAAGCCGCCGCCCGCGCCGGCGCCCAAGCCGCGGGCGCGGGCGATCGCGACGCGACCGGCTCCAGCGGTCCCGCAACCACGGCGCGGGCCGCCGCGCCGCCAGCGCACGCTGCCGAGGCGGCCGACACAGCCGGCAAGGACGCCGGTCAAGGCGCGCTCGCCGACACCGGCTCGTCCGCCAGCCCAGCCGAAGCGAGCACGCTCTCGCTCGCCCCCAGCGCCCAGGCGCGGGCGGCAGCCGCCGCGCCTGCGCTCGCCAGCGGCGTGGGCATGCAGGAGATGATCGACGCGATCCACGCGACCGTGCAGATCGCGGCCCGCCAAGGGCTCGCGCAGGCGCGCATAGCCCTGGAGCCGGAAGATCTCGGCCACATCGACATCCGCCTCAGCCAAACCAGCGACGGCCTGCTGGCGCGCGTCAGCGCCGAAACCCCAGCGGCGGTCCAGGCGCTGAGCGACGCCCGCTCGGAGCTGCACCAGTCGCTGAGCTCGCTCGGCGTGTCGCTGCTGCGCCTGGACATCAACTCCTTCGGCCAGTCGCAGGCCGGCGCGCACGACCAGCGCTCGTCCGAGAACCCGCAGGCGGGAGAAGCGCCCAGAGCTTCCAGCTCATCCGGCAACTCCGAGGAAGCCGACGAAGCCCCGGCGTCCGGCGCAATCGAGGGCGCCGGTGCGCCGGCGGCGATCGCCGGCGGCGAGCTCGTGGACGTGCTCGCCTAACAACGCGAAAGGAACACGTCATGACCAGCCCAATACCAGCCACCAGCGGTGCGTCCGCCGCGCCGAGCACCACGCCTGAAAACCCCGACGGGGTGCTCAGCCAGAACGACTTCCTGCAGTTGATGGTCGCGCAGCTGCAGGCGCAGAACCCGCTCGAACCGGGCAATCCCAACGAATTCGTCAACGAGACCGCCGAGATGACGCAGGTCGAGCAGATCACCAACCTCGCCAACTCCTCCGAGCTCTCCAACGCCGTGCAGATGATCGGCCACAAGGTCACCTTCAACGGCGCCTCCGGCGAGTCGGAAACGGGCACCGTCCAGAGCGTCCAGTCGAGCTCCTCCGGCGTGACCCTGACCGTCGAAGGCGTCTCCGGGGTGAAGCTCACCGCGGTCACGGAAGTCGAATGAACCCAGTCACCAACCCGGCGCTGGTGCCTCCCGGCGCGCTCGGCTCGCCGGCGGCCTCCCCGGCCGCCCCCGCCACGGGCGCCCGCCGGCCTGTGGATGCCGCGCCCCCCGCGCGCACCCCCGACGGCAGGCCCGCCGGCGGCGCCTCGTTCGCCGACGCGCTCGCGCAGGCCGGCAGCGTGGGCAGCGCCGGCAGCCTGCAGTTCTCCAAGCACGCGCTCGCGCGTGTCCAGCGGCGCGGGATCGAACTCGATCCCAGCACGCTGGGAAGGCTTTCGCAGGGAGTGGACCGCGCCGCCGGCAAGGGCTCGCGCGACTCCCTCGTGCTCGTCGACGGCACCGCGTTCGTGGTGTCCGTCAGCAACCGCACGGTCATCACGGCCGTGGGATCAGAACACATGAAGGACAACGTGTTCACCAACATCGACAGTGCCGTCATCGCATGACGCAGACGGCGAGAAACGACTACGGCCGGACCTCTTCGAGGAGGCCGCGAAAGGTAGGGCAGTCAGGATGATGGCAGGAATGTATGCCGCGATCAGCGGCCTCGACGCGAACCAGGCGATGCTCAATGAGACCGCCAACGACCTCGCAAACGTGAACACCGTCGCCTACAAGTCGGCGTCCGTCACGTTCGCCGACTCACTCACCCAGGTGTCGCACGGGGCCTCCGGCCCGACCTCCACCAACGGCGGCACCAACCCCGAGCAGATCGGGCTGGGCGTGCAGGTGCAGGCGACCGTCAACGAAATGACCGAGGGCTCGTTTCAGACCACCAACAACCCGCTGGACGTCGCCATCGAGGGCCCCGGCTTCCTGCGCGTTGGGCCTGGGGACCCCAAAGAAGGCGAACTGACAGCAGGGATCCCGGCCAACGTCGAGTACACGCGCGCCGGCGACTTGACGACCGACGCCGCCGGCTACCTGACCACGCAGTCCGGTGAATACGTGATCGGCAAGGCGGCGCTCGTGGCCACCGAAACGCCCACCGGCGACACCTACGAACCGGGCAAAGAAGACAGCTACATCCAGATCCCGCCCGGCTCCTCCGACGTGGCGATCGGCGAGGACGGCTCCGTCAGCTACACCGACGAGAACACAGAATCGCCCAACTACCTCAAGCGCGTCACCGCCGGCTACCTGTCGCTGGCGACGTTCGCCAACGAAGCCGGCCTCGAACGCATGGGCGGCTCGCTGTGGTCGCAGACCGCCAACTCCGGCACGCCGCTCGTCGGCACGCCCAACACCGCCGGGTTCGGCTCCACGATCGGCGGCGAGCTCGAGATGTCCAACGTCGACCTCGCCACCGAGATGACCAACATGATCACCGCCGAGCGCGGCTACCAGGCCAACTCGCGCACGATCACGGTGGCCGACGAAATGCTCAACACGCTGGTCAGCATGATCCAGTAACAGAAAGGGGACGACTCCGAGGAGGCTGCAGAGTGGGGTGGTTCGGTCCGTCCCACTCTGTAGCTATTGTTACATGAAGGAGGGGGTGCCATGATCACGCTCAACCGGCTCGGCCACAGCGACGAGCCATTCCACCTGAACACCGACATGATCGTGACCGTCGAGTCCACGCCCGACACGGTCATTACGCTCGCCACCGGCACCAAGGTCGTCGTCGCCGAGACGCCCGCCGAGGTGGCCCAGAAGGTGCACGAATTTCGCGCCTCCGTGCTCGCCGAAGCGTTCCGCCGGCGCGGCAGCCCGGCGCGCCAGCCCACGCTTGGCGGCGGCCCCCACCGCGAGGGGGCCCGCCTGTCGGCGGTCGAGGACGACCCGAGCTAGCCGCCGCGCTGCCCGCGACGAGCGGCCTTGGCGCACGCGCGCCGGCGGGACGCCGCGCTGCCCGCGACGAGCGGCCTTGGCGCACGCGCGCCGGCGGGACGCCGCGCTGCCCGCGACGAGCGGCCTTGGCGCACGCGCGCCGGCGGGACGCCGCGCTGCCCGAAACGGGCAGCCGTTGTAGGGCCATTGGCCGTTCGGCGCATGCCGGCGCGCCAAGACTGAAGGGATCGCCCGCGAACGCCGATGAATAGTCCCAATGAAGGCTTCTACGGCCATCGGCATCGGGGTGGCCTTCGGCTCCCTGATGATGAGCTCCCTGATGGGTGGGACGAGCCCCGCCTCGTTCATCGACATCCCCGCGCTGATGATCATCCTCGGCGGCACCGGCGGGGTGACGCTGGCGAGCGTCGGCATGACCTCGATGAAGCGCGTGCCGAGCCTCTACAAGATGGTCTTCTCGGCCGAACCGCCCGACATGCGCGGGCGCCTGGACCTGCTGGTCTCGCTCGCCGACAAGGCCCGGCGCGAGGGCCTGCTCGCGCTCGACGCGCAGCTGGCTGAGATCGACGACGCGTTCACGCGCAACGCGCTGCAGCTGGTCGTCGACGGCACCGACCCGGAGATGGTGCACGCGATCCTCGAGGCCGAGGTCGACGGCATGGCCGCGCGCCACGCCGCTGCCGCCGCGCCGTTTGAGAAGGCCGGCGGCTTCGCGCCGACGATGGGCATCATCGGCACCGTCCTCGGCCTCGTGCACGTGCTGCAGAACCTCGCCGCGCCGTCCACGCTCGGGCCGTCCATCTCCGCCGCGTTCATCGCCACGCTGATGGGCGTCGGCTCCGCGAACGTCGTGTTCCTGCCGATCGCCAACCGCCTGAAGGCGATCTCCGCCGAAGAGATGGAGCTGCGCATGATGACGCTCGAGGGGATCCTCTCGATCCAGGCCGGCGACAACCCACGGCTGGTCTCCGAAAAGCTCATGTCCTACCTCGCGCCCGCCGAACGCGACAGCGGCGAGGAGGACAACGTGGCGCGCCTCGACCAGGCCAAGGCGGCCTGAGCATGCCCCGCGGGCACGGCAAACGGCGGGGCCACGGCGGCGGCGAGCACGAGGAGAGCAACGAGCGCTGGCTGCTCACCTACGCCGACATGATCACGCTGCTGATGGCGCTGTTCATGGTGCTGTTCTCGATCTCCTCGGTCAACATCTCCAAGTACGAGACGCTGCAGAAGTCGCTGAAGGCCGCGTTCTCCGGCAACATCCTGCCCGGCGGCAAATCCGTCGCCCAGCAGGGCGCCACCGCCAACGCCGCCAACGTCCCCGCGCAGGTCGAACTGCAGGCGATCGAGCCGGTCGCCACCGAAGGCGCGAGCGCGCTGGAAAACAGCACCGCCCACGGGTCCCAGAGCTCCTCCGCGAGCTCCTCCTCCAGCTCCGCCCCCACCAGCGCCTCCGCGGTCGCCAGCAGCGCCAAGGAAGCCGCCGCGCGCAACCAGGCCGCCGAGTTCCAGCACATCAAGGAAGAGCTCGAAGCCTACGCCCGCTCGCACGGCTTCGCCAAGAGCGTGCAGACCTCGATCGAAGCGCGCGGCCTGGTCATCAGGGTGCTCACCGACGACCTGCTGTTCGCCTCCGGTCAGGCCACGCTCGAACCGCAGGCCAGCGGCCTGTTGAGCGAGATCGCCCAGCTCTTGAACGTGGACACGACGCACCCCATCTCCGTCGAAGGCAACACCGACAACGTGCCCATCCACAGCGCGCTGTACCCCAGCAACTGGGAGCTCTCCACCGCGCGCGCCAGCACCGTCGTGCGCTTCCTGATCGCCCACGGGGTGGGCGCCAGCAGGCTGACCGCCGTGGGCAACGCCGAACAACACCCGTTCGACAGCAACGCCACAGCCGCCGGGCGCGCGCGGAACCGGCGCGTGGAGATCGTCCTGCGGCGGACCGGCTCAGGCGAAAACGAACCCGAAAACGAAGGCTAGAAGGACGCGATCCCCATGCTCAAGAAAAAGAAGCTCATGCTTGCGGTCGCCCTGCCGATTCTCATATTGGCGGTCGGCTACAAGATGACGCAGCCCAAGCCGGTCAACAAGGACAAGATCAAGGGGACCATCTACTCGATGCCCGCGCCGTTCCTGCTCAACCTGACAGATGGGCGCTACGCCAAGCTCACGATCGCGCTCGAGCTCGCCCCTGGGCAGAGCGACGGCGCCAGCGCCACCGCCAGCACCTCCAGCGGCGAAGGCGCCGCCGGCACGCTGCCCGAGGAACCGCTGGTGCGCGAAATCGTCACCAACGCGATCACCAACCAGAACGGCGAAGCGCTGATCTCGCTGCCCGGCCGGCGCGCCATCCAGCACCAGATCCTCGAGGCGATCGACACGCAGACGGACGTCAAAGTCGAAGCCGTGCTGATCCCCGACCTGACCGTGCAGTAGGAGCCACACGTGACTGAGACGATCGAATACGAGCAGTTCGAGCAGGCGGAGCCCGGCGTCGCCGCGGCGTCATCGCAGGCGGACCCCGCGCACGCCGATCTCAGCCGCCTGAGCGAGATCCCCATGGAGCTCAGCGTGGAGATCGGGCGCGCGCACATGACCGTCGGGGAAACGCTCGACCTGCGCGTCGGCTCGGTGGTCGCGCTCGAGCGGCTCGCCGGCGAGACGGCGGACCTGCTGGTCAACGGCAGCGCGATCGCGCGGGGCGAGGTGGTGGTCATCGACGAGCAGTACGGCCTGCGCATCACCGAGATCCTCGACGGCCAGTCCGACGCGGGACAAGCCCCTGCCGCCGACGGCAATGCGGACAACGGCGCCGCGGGATCGTCCCCCCAGGGGGAGGAATCGGCGGGCAACGCCGAAAACTAGCCATCATGAGCGTCGCGGAGAGCGAGGAGCAGGCTCAGGCGGGCGAGCACATCCGCGCGCTCGACTTCTCCCAGCCCACCAAGTTCACCACCGAGCTCAGGCGCCGCATCAGCCGCACGCTGGATGCCTTCTGCGAGACGCTCGGCAACTCGCTGACGGGCGAGCTGAACGCCGAGGTCGAGCTCGCGCTCACCGACGTCAGCCAGCACACGTGGGCGGCGGCCAAAGCGCGGCTGTCGGCCAGCTCGATCGCGGTCGCGATCGAGGCGCGCGCGATCGAGCGCCAGATGCTAATGAGCGTCGAGCTGCCGCTCGTGCTGCAGGCGCTCGAATGCCTGCTCGGCGGCGAGGCCGCGCACGCGGCGAGCGAGCGCCACCTCACGGAGCTCGACTGGGTGCTCACCCGCGGGGTGCTCGACGCGATCGTGCGCCAGCTGTCGGGGGTGTGGGACGAGCTCGCGGGCTTCGAGCTGGAGCGCGGCGAGGTGGACATGGAGGGCGACGCCGGGGTGCCCTCGCCCGTCGGCGAACCCACGCTGTCGGTGGCTTTCGAGGTCAAGATCGACGGCCTCGCCTCGACGCTCTCGCTGCTCATCCCCTGGAGCGCGATCGAGCCGATCACAGAGCGCATCCGCGGCGGCGGCGCCGAGGCGCCCGCCCACGACCCGCAGGGAGCCGACGCCCTGCGCCGCGGCGTCGCCGGCGCGCAGGTGCTGCTGCGCGCGGAGATCGGCTCGCTGCAGATGCCGATCGAGCGCATGCTCGAGCTGGCCCCCGGCTCGCTGCTGGCGCTCGAAGACCGTTCCGAGGACGGCGTGCTGCTGTTCGCCGAGGGCGTGTCGATCGGGCGCGGGAACCCCGGCCGCAGCGGCCCCCGGCGCGCCGTCAAGATCACCTCCGCCGGCGAACCGCCCGTGCGCGCCGACACGTACGCGGTGCTCGGCCGCGCCGAGCTCGAACGCGCGCGCGCACACCTGCTGCAGGCGCGCGAGAGCCCCGAGAGCCGCGAGATCCTGCGCAGCATCTTCGTGCGCGTGTGGGCCGAGCTCGGGCGCACCCACCTGCCGCTCGCCGGCGCGCTGGAGCTCGCGGCGGGCGCCGTCGTGGAGCTCGACCAGCGCGCCGAGGAGCCGATCGAGCTGTTCGCCAACGGCCTGTGCTTCGCCAACGGCAGCCTCGTCGTCACCGGCGAAGGCATGTGGGGCGTGCAGGTGGCGCAGCTCGTGCACTAGCCGCGCAGCTCTGCACTAGCCGCGCGGCGCGGCAAAGCCGCAGGCGTATCCGTATCCGGCCGCCGGCTTCCGCTCAAGCGCCGCTGTGTGGGGCCGATAACAGGGGGGACTCTTCCTCGGAGTCGTCCCTCGATGACCAAGTCTTTCTTGCTTTCCCGTGCGGTTGCGACGGCAACCGCGGCGCTTGGCGCCTGCCTGCTCGCCTTCGCCATGCAGGGTGCTTGCGCGGGCCCGGCCGCTGCCTTCACCCCGCTGACCAAGACGGGCAGCGAAGACACGAAGCTGAACCTCACGACCTCCTCCGGCGCGGGCGCGCACACCACCACCTCCAGCGGCGGCGCGTCGCTCGTGCGCACGATCGTCGGCCTCGCGATCGTGATCGCCGTCATCTGGGGGCTCGCCTGGATCCTCAAGCAGGTGAAGGCCGGCAAAGACCCGCACGTCTCCAGCAGCGGGCTCGCCAGCGTCGCCGCGCTCACGCTCGGCTCGGGGCGCACCGTGCACCTCGTGCGCGCCGGCAGCGACTTCGTGCTGCTCGGCGCCACCGAGCAGGGGCTCTCGCCGATCCACCGCTACACCGAGGAGCAGGCGCGCGAAGCGGGCATCTTCGTGGAGGGCGAGCCGACCGTCGAGCGCTCGCGCCTCTTCACCGTCGCCAGCCAGCTCGTCGCGGGCGCCGGGCGGGCGGTCGGCCAGACCTCCTACGCCGAGCGCAGCGACTTCGCGGACCCGATGCGCGCGCAGGCGCCGTCCTCCAACCTGCTCGAGCGGCTGCGTGAAATGACGGTGCGCAGGTGAGCATCACCTCGAACAACGCCGTGCAGATCCTGCTGCTCGTCGGCGGGCTCACGCTGGTGCCGGCGATTCTCTTCACCGTCACCGGCTTCAGCCGCATCCTGATCGTGCTCGGCTTCATCCGCAGCGCCGTCGGCACCACCACCGCGCCGCCCAACCAGGTGCTCGTGGGGATCGCGCTGTTCCTGACGATCTTCGTCATGTCACCCACGATCGCCGCGATCAAGCGCGACGCGTTCGAACCGCTCAGCGCCAAAAGGATCTCCACCACCACCGCCATCGAACGCGCCGAGCAGCCGCTGCGCGAATTTATGTTCAGTCAGACGCGCACCGAGGACATCCAGCTGTTCGTGTCGCTCGCCCACGCCAAGGAGCCGCACACGCGCGCGGAAGTCCCAACTGAGGTGCTGATCCCCGCGTTTATTGTCTCCGAGCTGAAGACCGCGTTTCAAATCGGCTTTCTCATCTTCCTGCCGTTTCTGATCATCGACCTGATCGTCTCCTCTGTCTTGATGAGCATGGGCATGATCATGCTCCCGCCCACCTTCATCTCGCTGCCTTTCAAGATCCTGCTGTTCGTGCTCGTCGACGGCTGGGACCTCGTCATCAAGGCTCTAGTCCAGAGTTTTCACTGACATGAACCAGGACACCGTCGTCAACCTCGCCTCCCAGGCCATGAGCCTCGCGCTCAAGGTCGCCGGTCCGATCCTGCTCGTCGCGCTCGTCGTCGGCCTGCTCGTCAGCGTCTTCCAGGCCGTCACCCAGATTCAGGAGCAGAGCCTGTCGCTGATCCCCAAGATCGCGGCTGTAGCTGTGGTGATCGTCGTGCTCGGCCCGTGGATGCTAGGCCAGCTCGTCACCTACACGGCCGCGCTGTTCAATTCCATCCCCACCATGGTCGGCTCGTGAGGCAGGTTGACCAGTGAGCAGCCACGAGGTTGGCGCGCGCCGATGATCGAGCTGCTCAACAAGCTCGCCAGCAACGATCTCGCCGGTTTCATCCTCGTGCTCGCGCGCGTCACGCCGCTGTTCATCATCGCGCCGCTGTTCTCCTCACAGATGATCCCCCCGCACGTGCGCGGCATCATCGCCGTCGGCATCTCCATCGGGCTCACGCCGATCGCGCTGCACGGCCAGCACATCCCCACCGACCCGCTCCTGCTCGCCGCGCTCGTCATCGAGGGACTGCTCGTGGGGCTCGGCTTCGCGTTCACGCTCGCCGTGCTGCTCGCCGCCGTCGAATCCGCCGGCGGCGTCATCGACGTGCTCTCCGGCTTCTCCTACGGTCAGCTCATCAACCCCACCAACGGCCAGGAAAGCGCCGTCATGTCTCGCTTTTACTCGCTCGTCGGCACGCTCATCTTCCTCGTCATCGGTGGCGACGCGTGGGCGCTGCGCGGGCTCGACCGCACGTTCACGCTCGTGCCGCTCACCGGCGACGTGCGCATCAGGACGCTGCTCGGCGGCGCCGAGCAGGTGTTCTCCACCGTGTTCACCGGCGCGCTCGAGGTCGCCGCGCCAGTGATCGTCGCGCTGCTCATCACCGACGTCGCCTTCGGCGTCGTCTCGCGCGTCGTGCCGCAGCTGAACATCTTCGCCGTCGGCTTCCCCACCAAGGTCGCCGTCGCCATGCTCGTCGTCGGCGCCTCGCTGCCGTTCACCGCCAACTGGATCTCCGAACAATTGTCAGTCAGCGTCGGCAGCGCGCTCGGCGCGCTGCACGTCGCGTGAACCATGCCCCGCGACGACCGCACCGAGAAGGCCACCCCCAAGCACCGCAAACGCGCGCGCGAGAAAGGGCAGGTCGCGCGCAGCCCCGACCTCGGCGGCGCGATCGTCGTCGCTGTCGGCCTCGTCATGCTCTCCATGCTCGGGCCGCAGATCGCCGAAAGCGGCGCCTCCGTCTTTCGCCTGATGCTCGGCGCGATCGCCAACCCCAACTACGCCACCAGCGCCGCCGGCCTCGACGACCTGCTGCGCTCCGGGCTGTCCGTGTTCGTGCTCGCCGTCGCCCCCGTCGCCGGCGCGTGCATGGCCGCCGGCGTGCTCGCCAGCGTCGCGCAGGTCGGCTTTCGCCCCAGCCCGCAGGCGCTCAAACCCGACTTCCGCCGCCTCAACCCGGCCTCCGGCTTCAAGAACCTGCTCGGCCCCAACGCCGTGTTCGAGGCGCTCAAGGCGATCGTCAAGGTCGGCGTCGTCGGCGCCGTCGCCGCGCTTGCGCTGCTGCCGGGGCTCACCGGCCTCGCCGCCGACGTCGGCATCTCCCCCTACGCGCTCGGGCAGCTGTCCGGCAAGAGCGCGCTCGCCGTCGCCCAGCGCGCCGCCTTCGCCTACCTGCTCGTCGGCGTGATCGACTATGCGTGGAAGCGCCGCCGCCACGAGCGCCAGCTGCGCATGACCAAGCAGGAGGTCAAGGACGAGGTCCGCCAGTACGGCGTCTCCGCCGAGGTCAAAGCCGCGCTCCGCCGCCGCCAGGCGCAGATGGCGCGCGCGCGCATGATGGCCGCCGTCCCCGACGCCGACGTCGTCGTCACCAACCCCACCCACTACGCCGTCGCGCTCACCTACGACGGTTCGCGCACCGCCCCCGAGGTGGTCGCCAAGGGCAAGGACCTGATCGCCGCGCAGATCAAGCGCATCGCCGAAGAACACGACGTCCCCGTGATCGCCGACCCGCCGCTCGCACGCGCCCTACACGCGTCCGTCGAGATCGGCCAGGTGATCCCCGAGGAACTGTACGCAGCCGTCGCCCGCGTCCTCGCCTTCGTCTACCGCCTCGCCGGACGGCGCGCGATGGTCGCCGGGGCGGGCGCCGGTGGGCGCGCCGGGGCGGCCGGACGCGCCGGGGCTGGTGGGCGCGCTGGGGCTGGTGGGTCAGCGCCGCGTGCTAACAGGAGGCTCGCATCGTGAACAGCCCCACCCTGCGCAAGCTCGTCAGCCACAGCGACATGCTCGCCGCCGTCTCCGTGGTGATGGTCGTGACCATGCTCGTCGTGCCGCTGCCCTCGGCGCTGCTCAGCTTGATGATCACCATCAACATCGCCGCCGGGCTGACCATCGTCTCGGCCACCATGTACCTCGGGAGCGCGCTCGACTTCGCCTCCTTCCCCAGCCTGCTGCTGCTCACCACCATGTTCAGGCTGGCGATCAACGTGTCCGTCACGCGCCTCATCCTCACCTCCGGCAACGCCGGCAGCGTGGTCAAGGCGTTCGGCGAATTCGTCGTCGGCGGCAACGTCGTCGTCGGCCTCGTCATCTTCCTGATCCTCGTCGTCATCCAGTTCGTCGTCGTCACCAACGGCGCGGGGCGCGTCGCCGAGGTCGGCGCGCGCTTCACGCTCGACGCCATGCCCGGCAAGCAGATGGCGATCGACGCCGACCTCAACGCCGGGCTCATCACCGACGACCAGGCGCGTGAACGGCGCGCCAACATCGCGCGCGAGGCCGACTTCTACGGCGCCATGGACGGGGCGTCCAAGTTCGTCAAAGGCGACGCCATGGCCGCCGTGATCATCGTCGCCATCAACCTCATCGGCGGGATCGTCGTCGGCATGCTCCAGCACCACCTCGGCTTCAGCGAAGCCACCCACCAGTACTCGCTGCTAACCGTCGGCGACGGCCTCTCCGCGCAGATCCCCGCGCTGCTCATCTCCGTCGCCACCGGCATCATCGTCACGCGCTCCGCCTCCGACAAGGACCTCGGCTCGGACATCGCCAACCAGGTCCTCAGCCAGCGCCGCGCGCCGCTCGTCGCCGCCGGCGCCATCGGCCTGTTCGCGCTCATCCCCGGCCTGCCCAAGCTCCCGTTCCTGCTCATCGCCGCCATCTTTGGCGCCATCGCCTGGTTCGTGCGCAACGGGCTGCCCTCCGCGCTCGACGAGCAGGCCGCCAAGGCCAAGGCCGCCAAGGCCGCGCTGCCCAAACCCAGCGACGAGCCGATCTCCGAAGTCGGCGTCGACGCGCTCGAGCTGTGCATCGGCTTCGGGCTCGTGCCGCTCGTCGACGCCGGTCCTTCCGGCAGCTCCTCGCTGCTGCGCCGCGTGAGCAGCATCCGCAAGCAGATCGCCGCCGACCTCGGCCTCGTCATCCCCCCCGTGCGCATCCACGACGAGCTCGGCATGGAGTCGCACGAGTACGTGTTCAAGGTCCGCGGCTCCGAGGTCGCGCGCGGGCGCATCATGCCCGGCCACCTGCTCGCCATGGACCCCGGCGACGCCACCGGCAAGCTGCAGGGCATCCCCACGCGCGAGCCCGCCTTCGGCCTCGACGCCGTGTGGATCAACGAGTCCGCGCGCGCCGAAGCGGAGGCGCTCGGCTACACCGTCGTCGACGCCGAGTCCATGATCGTCACGCACTTGACCGAGACCATCCGCGCGCACGCCGCCGAGGTGCTCACGCGCCAGGACGTGCGCACGCTGCTCGACCGGCTCAAGGAGACCAACGCCGCCGTCGTCGAAGAGGTCGTGCCCGACGCGCTGTCGCTCGGGGAGATCCAGCGCGTGCTGCAATCGCTTCTCTCGGAAGGCGTGCCCATCCGCGATCTCGGCACGATCGTGGAGGCGATCGGCGACAAGGCGCGAACAACACGTGACACAAGTCTCCTATCGGAGTACGCTCGCCAGGCGTTGGGCCGGGCGATTACGGCTCCCCACTTGGACGAGCAGTTGCGACTGCAAGCTATAACCCTGGATCCATCGATCGAGCAGGAGGTCTCCACCTCGATCACCCAGACCACCGACGGCGAGTACCTCGCCATGGACCCGCCGCGCGCGCAGGCGATCGTCAACGCGCTGCGCACCCAGGTAGAGCACGCCTCCGCGCGCCCCGGTCGCGCCGGTCGCGCGCCGGTCGTGCTGTGCTCCGCGCGCATCCGCCGCCACCTGCGACGGCTGATCGCCCAAGCCCAGCCGCACCTCGCCGTGTGCTCGTACAACGAGATCGCCCCAGGTATAAATGTCGAAACGATCGGGGTGATCCACGCATGAGCGTGTACGGGGGGCTCGGGTGCTCATGTTCGGCTGAATTCGTTCCGAAAGGAAGCGTATGAGCACGCCTGGCGAGCTGCTCGAAGCGCTCGGGCGCGAGGCGCGCGCCCGCTTTGGCCACGGCGGCGAGGGTGGCACGCGGCTGTTCCGCGGGCGCTCCGTCGAGGAGCTCGTGCCCCAGATCCAGCGCGAGCTGGGCGCCGACGCGATCATCGTGCGCCGCCGCGAGGGGCTCACCGGCGGCGTGCTCGGGTTCTTCCAGCACACCTACGTCGAGATCGAAGCCATGCGCGGCGCGCCCGGCGTGGACCTGTACGACGAGGAGGGCGAGCAGATGCCGCCCGCGCCCGGCGCAACGCAGCCGCCTCCCGCCCCAGCGCTGCCTCCCGTGCAGCCCACGGTGGCGCCGCAGCCGACGTTCCAGGCGCAGCCGACATACCAGCCGCAGCCGGCTTTCCAGGGGCAGCCGGCTTTCCAGGGGCAGGCGATCCACCAGCCGCCATACCAGCCGCCCGACCAGCAACCGACGGTGCAAACGCCCGCGATCCAGCAGCCGGCGGCCTTCGCACCGCCATCCACGGCGCTGCCGGCGCACCCGCCTTTCTCGCAGGCCTATCAAGAGCCCGCCTACCAGCAGCCAGCCGCCATGCCACCGCCGCCAACCGCGCGGCCCGTCACGCCGCCGCCCGCGCGCAGCCAATCCGCGCCCGGCCAACTTCCACCGCGGCCGGTGCCGCGATACGCGCCGCCTGCGCCTGCGCCTCCACCTGAGCCGCCGGAGGAGGCGGGAAGCGCGTACGTGACCGCGCACCTCGCCGCGCTCGCGCGCTCGGGCCGCTCGTCTGCCGCCGCGTTGCCGCGCCAGCCGGTATCGGCGCTCCCTTTGCCGATACCCCCGCCGCGGCCCACCGCGCCGCCGCTGCGCAGCGCGCCAGCCTCGCGCCCTGCGCCCACACGCGCCGGTGCGCCCGCGTCACGCGGCGCGCCCACGCCCGCCAGTGCGCCCGCGTCGCGCGGCATGCCCACGCCCGCCAGCGCGCCCGCGCCGTGGACGTCCGAGCTCGTAGCGCCCGCCCCCGCCGAGCCTTCGCCGTTCAGCGCAGCGCTCGCGCGCGCCGAGCCTGCGTCGCGCGCGCACGAGCGCGCGGCGGGCGCCCGACAGCACCAGCAGCCGTCGGCGGGCGAACGGCGGGTGGTGGCCCCCGGCTCGCAGGGGCGCGCGCGGGCGGGGGTCGCCAGGAGCCTCAAGCGCTGCGGGATCGGCGAGGAGCTCGCGCAGGAGCTGATCGACGGGGCCAGCGCGCACGCGCTCGCGCTCGCGCCGCGTGCGGGGCTCGCCCACGCCGTGCGCGCGACGCTCGCCCAGCGCATACCCGTGGCGCCGCCGCTGCCCACCAAGGGCGCCGCGATCGTGATGGTCGGCGCGGGCGGGACCGGCAAGACGACGTGCTGCGCGGCGCTGCTCGGCGCCTACCGCCGCGGCAGCTCGCTGCCCGCCACCTGCGCGACGATCACGCGCGGAGCAGAAAGAGGCGAGCTGAACATGATCCTCAGCCCCACCATCCTCACGCCCACGCCCGCGCGCACGCCGCGCGCGACGCGCGCGCTGCGCAAGGCGCAAAGCGAGGGCGTTGCAATCATCGACACGCCCAGCCTGTCGCCCGCCGACCGCGCGGGCGTGCGCGAGCTCGCCCGCCTGCTCGCCGAGCTCGAGCCCGAGCGCGTGCTCGTCACGCTCCCCGCCACGCTCAGCGCCACCGCGGCCGCGCAGCTGCTGCAGGCGCTGCGACCGCTGGGCGCGAATTCACTCGCGATCACCCACGCGGACGAGACCGACCAGCTGGGAGTGGCGGTCGAGGCCGCGTGCCGTTTCGGCCTCGCGCCCGAGTACCTGCTCGAGCGCGCCAGCGGCGGCGGCTGGCGGCTGCGTCAACTCGATCCGACCGCCTTGGCGGAGAAGCTGCTGCCATGACCGGCGGGGGGCCAGCATGAAATTCGGGCGCAGCGCCGCGCAGAAGTCCGCGCCGGTCGCCCTCCCCGGCCGCTCGCACACGGTCTCGCTCGTGCCGCGCGGCGGCCGGGACATACCCGCGCGCGTGCTCGAGAGCGCGCCCGACGCGCTGCTGGTGGCGATCATGGTGCCCACCGAGCCGCTCACCCCCAAGCAGCTCGATGGGCTGGTGCTCGAATTCACCGACAGTCACGGCCGCGTGCGCCTGATCGGAACGGCCTCGCTCGAGAACCCCTCCGAGCCCGACGTCCTGCGCATCGACCACCCGCGCTCGGTGGAGGTGCTGCAGGAGCGCGAGTACGTGCGCATCAAGTCCGCCCGGCCCGCAATCGTGTACGGCGGGCCCGACCGAGTGCCGATCCAGAGCTACACCGTCGACGTCAGCGGCGGCGGATTCCTGCTCGCCGGCCCCGACACGCTGAAGGTCGGCGACGAGGTCCAGTTCCAGCTCACGCTCACCCCCGGCGTGCTGCAGATCAACGGCACCGGCAAGGTCGTGCGCGTCGACGCCCAGGGCCGGCGCGGCGTGGAGTTCGAGTCGATCAGCGAGCTCGACCGCCGCCGGCTGATCCGCTTCATCTTCGACTGCCAGCGCTCAGAACGACAGCGCGGCCTGGACACGGAGGACCGTCATGGCAGCTGACGCGGTAGCCGAGCTCGAGCAGGACGCCGCCGAGCAGGACGCGCCAGCAGCAGCCGCGGCGGCCACGCCGGAGTCGGGCGCGTCCGGTGCGGGCAAGGGCGCCGGCAAGGCGAGTGCGGCCAAGGCGGGCGCCGCAGCGGCTGGCGCCGCAGCGGCTGGCGCCGCCGCCAAGCAGCCGAAGGCGAAGAAGGGCGGCAAGGACGACAAGAAGGCGAAGAAGTCGGCCGCCACGGAGCCCGACGGCGATGGCCCCAGCGTGGCCGGACATCCGCGGGCGGCGCGGGGTGTGGCGCGCGCCAAGGGCTGGGGCGGGCTGCTCGGGTTCGTGGTCGGTGGCTACCTGTCGTTGCCCACCAACACGCTCGCCGGCGCCGGCCTGCGCGCGCTGGCCGCTGGGGTCGTCTGCTACATCGTCGTGTGGGCGGGTGCCGTGTTCGTGTGGCGGCGCCTGGTGATGCTGGAGATCAAGAACCGCGAGCAGCAGATGTACGACGCGCTCGCCGGCAAATCAAGGCGCGAGCTGCCCGCGCCGGCGGGCGAGCACCCAGATGGGCACAGGCGGGCAGGTGCGAGGGCGTCCTCATAGGGGGTTTAGGCAGCCGTGGATCCAATCAATCCCATCGTTCCTGGGCAGTTGCCCATCTCACAGCTGCCGGTCGAGCCGTTGCAGCGCATCTCGCGCGAGCGCGACCGGCCCTCCAGGGACGACCAGCAGCGCCGCCGCCGCGAGCCGCCGCCCGAGCTCGAGTCCGAGCCCGGCGACGACGATGACGGCGACGACACGCGCCCGCGCATCGACGTTCGCGCCTGAGCGGGGCCGCCGCCGCGGCGCGGGGAGCGGGCCGTCGTGGCGTGGGTTGGCCGCAGCGGCGCGGGGAGCGGGCCGCCTGAGCGCACGCGCCCACGGGCAGGAATCCCGCCCGTGCGGGGGAAATCCCTGTCACGAGGAAAACCGTCTCAAGTTTCTCAAAGCGTGGACGATAAACCGGCGTGAGCTGACATGGAGTCGCTCGGGACCACCAGAAAGACCGTCATCAAGGAGATGAACGAATGGGCCTGACCATCAACACCAACCTCGAGGCAATGAACGCCTCGCGGAACCTGAACAACACCGAGAACATGCTCTCGCAGACGATGCAGCGTCTGTCCTCGGGTCTGCGCGTGAACACCGCCGCCGACGACGTGGCCGGCTACGCGATCAGCCAGAGCCTGCAGGCTCAGGTCAACGGCCTCAACCAGGCCTCTCAGAACATTCAGGACGCGGTTGCCCTCGCGCAGACGGCGCAGGGCGCGCTGAACGACATCAACACGATGCTCCAGCGCATCCGCGAGCTCGGCGTCGAGTACCTCAACGGCACGACTTCCGAAGAAGACAAGGAAGCGATCTCCGCCGAGACAGAACAGCTCGTGGAAGAGATCAAACGCGTTGGCGAAACGACCCAGTTCAACGGCGTGCAGCTGTTGAGCGGCGAAGAAGAAATCAAATTCCAGGTCGGCGCCGACGACAAAGAAACGATCGGCGTGAAAGCGATCGAACTGTACAAAGAAATCGAAGACATCAAAGGCGTCCTGGCGGCGGAAAAAGAACCGCTGAAAGAAATCGACGAAGCCATCAACAAGGTGTCGAAACTCGCCGGTGAATTCGGTTCGGTGCAGGACCGCATCCAGTTCACGCAGAGCAACCTGGAAGTCTACAGCCAGAACCTGACTTCGGCTGTGAGCGCGATCACCGACGTGAACATGGCCACGGAAATGACCGAATTCACCAAGCTGCAGGTTCTGCAGCAGGCCGGTGTGTCGATTCTCGCCCAGGCCAACCAGCTGCCCGACGCGACGTTGAAGCTGCTGGAAGGCTGATCCTCCAGGCTCATCCAGATCTTCCTCAGCGGTGGCGCCCTGCGACGTCGCCGCTGCAGTGAAGCCCACCTGACCGCGGCAATCCACGTCTCGTACGTGGACAGGCGGCGAAAAGGGGGGTCACATAACGCTTCGCGCGGTCTGCTGAAGGCCGCCGGAGCCATATACCGTCGTTCATCGAGGGAACGGTGGTTGGACGGGCGGCGACGGCCGCCCGTCTGCTTTTGTGCCCGCAGTGTGACGGGGGTGGGGTGTTTGTACTTTTTCAGTTGCTGTATCGCAGCTGTTATACGCAGTTTTGAAAATGTATATGCCCACCGCCTTTATTTAAGTTGTGTCCGCACAGCGTTCTTTGTGCCGCGACTGTGTCCTCATGGGCTCACCGGCCATCCCATGGGCTCAACGCGCACGCCGCGCTGCCGATTACCGGAGTGATGTCCCTCGAAGCGACGCTCGAGCGCGTGTCCGCCATCAGGCAGGCGCTCGCCGACCCCGCCGTGCTGCTCGGAACGGGCACAGGGGTGAGCGGCGGTACGCAGGCTCCTGCGAGCACCGGCTCTGCGCCCGCCGGCGAAACGTCGTTCGCGGCGGCGCTCGAACAGGCCAGCGGCGGCGTCGAAGGCTCCCAGCCAGAAGCTGCCGCTGCCCCGGCCGCCACGCTCGAGGGCGCTGGTCTTGCTACCGGCGCTGGTCTTGCCACTGGCGCTGGTCTTGCTACTGGCGCTGGGCTTGCTACCGGCGCTGGGCTTGCTACCGGCACCGGGCTCGCTACCGGCACCGGGCTCGCTACCGGCACCGGACTGAGCAGCCCCAGCCTGGCCGGCTCCTCAGCGAGCGACGCGAGCCTCAGTTCGCCATATTCCCTGCAGCGCCTCGACGGTGTCGCCGGCTCCTCGGCGGCGTCGCCGACGAGTCTGGCCGGCGGCTCGACCGGATCGCGCATCGTGCAGATCGCCGAAAGCCAGATCGGCCAGCAAGAGCAGCCGCCGGGCACCAACTCCAACGAAGGGCCGGCGATCGCCATGTACCGCAGCGCGACCACCGGGGCGATCCCCGGCGCGCCGTGGTGCGCGTACTTCGCCTCGTGGGTCGCCCGCCAGGCCGGCGAGCCGATCGGCGAAGGCGGGCACGGGGCGGGCGCCGTCTCAGAGGTGTGGTCGTGGGCGCAGAGCACCGGGCGCGCGATCGCCAACGGGCCGGGCGTCGTGCCCAAGCCAGGCGACCTGATCGTGTTCGGCGACGAACACGTCGGCATCGTGCGCGACGTGCTGCCAAACGGCGACATCCAAACGATCGAGGGCAACTACGAAAACAAGGTCGCAGCCAACGTGCGCACGCCCACCGAAGCCACCGGGTACGTGGAAATGAGCTGATCTCCGGGTACGATGGGCGGCCTTGAGCCCGCCCGAGCCACCTGACAAACACGTGCCCGAGCGCCCCAGCCTCGACGGGCTGGAGGCCAAGTGGGGCGCCGTTTGGGAGCGCGAAGGCACCTACCGCTTCGACCGCTCCGCCCCGCGCGAGCACATCTACTCGATCGACACGCCGCCGCCCACCGTCAGCGGCTCGCTGCACGTCGGCCACGTGTTCTCCTACACGCACACCGACACCATCGCCCGCTACCAGCGCATGCGCGGCAAACACGTCTTCTACCCCATGGGCTGGGACGACAACGGCCTGCCCACCGAGCGTCGCGTACAGAACTACTACGGCGTGCGCTGCGACCCGTCCGTGCCCTACAACCCCAACTTCCAGCCGCCCGTCGGCGGCGGCGCGGACGCCAACCAGCAGCCCGTGGCCGTGTCGCGCCCCAACTTCGTCGAGCTGTGCCTCACGCTCACCCAATCCGACGAGCAGGCCTTCGAAGCGCTGTGGCGCACGCTCGGGCTGTCCGTCGACTGGTCCACGACCTACACCACCATCGGCCGGCAAGCGCAGCGCGTCTCCCAGCGCTCGTTCCTCGGCCTGCTCGCGCGCGGGCTCGCCTACCAGCTGGAGGCGCCCACGCTGTGGGACGTGGACTTCCAGACCGCCGTCGCCCAGGCCGAGCTCGAGGACCGCGAGCGGCCAGGCGCGATGCACCGCGTGCGCTTCACGCCCGCCGACGGCGCCGACGGCAACGGCGCCGGCGAGCGCGGCGCGAGCGGCGAGGGCGCGAGCGGCGAGGGCGCGGATGGCGCGGGCGCGGATGGCGCGGGCGCGGATGGCGCGGGCGCGGATGGCGCGGGCGCGGATGGCGCGGGCGCGGACGCAGACGCGCGCGAGCGGCCACAGGCGCTGATCGAGACCACGCGGCCCGAGCTGATCGCCGCGTGCGTCGCGCTGCTCGCGCACCCCGAGGACGAGCGCCACCGCGCGCTCGTCGGCACCGACGTGTTCACGCCGCTGTTCGGCACGCGCGTGCCCGTGCTCACGCACGCGCACGTCGAGCGCGACAAGGGCACCGGGCTGGTGATGGTGTGCACGTTCGGCGACCTCACCGACGTCACCTGGTGGCGCGAGCTCGGGCTGCCCGTGCGCGCCGTGCTCGGCACCGACGGGCGGCTGCTGGAGGTGCCGTGGGGCACGCCCGGCTGGGAGAGCCGCGACGTCCAGCGCGCGCGCGCCAGCTACGACGAGCTCGCCGGGCGCACCATCAACCAGGCGCGCAAGCGCATCGTCGAGCTGCTGAGCGACTCCGGCGAGCTCGTCGGCGAGCCCCAGCCCGTCAACCGCGCCGTCAAGTTCTTCGAGAAGGGCGACCGGCCGGTCGAGATCGTCACCTCGCGCCAGTGGTTCATCCGCACGCTCGAGCACCGCGACGCGCTCATCGCGCGCGGGCGCGAGCTGCGCTGGCACCCGCCGTACATGCGCGCGCGCTTCGAGGACTGGGTCAACGGGCTCAACGGCGACTGGTGCATCAGCCGCCAGCGCTTCTTCGGCGTGCCCTTCCCCGTCTGGTACCCCATCGACGCCGGCGGCGCCGTGCTCTACGACCAGCCCATCACCCCCACGCTCGACGCGCTGCCCGTCGACCCCTCCACCGACGTGCCCGACGGATACCAGCCACAGCAGCGCGGCCAGCCCGGCGGCTTCCTCGGCGACCCCGACGTCATGGACACGTGGGCCACCTCCTCGCTCACGCCGCAGATCGTCGGCGGAGCGTCGACAGACGCGGAGCTCCTAAAGAAAGTCTTCCCCATGGATCTGCGCCCGCAAGCCCACGACATCATCCGCACGTGGCTGTTCACCACCGTGCTGCGCTCGCAGCTCGACCACGACGAGCTGCCGTGGGCCAACGTCGCGATCTCCGGCTGGGTGCTCGACCCCGACCGCAAGAAGATGTCCAAGTCCAAGGGCAACGTCGTCACGCCCATGCACCTGCTCGAAGAGCACGGTGCGGACGCCGCGCGCTACTGGGCCGCCAGCGGGCGCCCCGGCACGGACACCGCGTTCGACGTCAAGCAGATGAAGGACGGCAGGCGCCTCGCGGTGAAGCTGCTCAACGCGTCCAAGTTCGCGCTCGCCGAGCTGCCCGCGCCCGGCAGCTCGCTCGAGCACCCCCTGGACAGGGCGCTGATCGTGCGGCTCGCCGAGGTGGTCGCCCAGGCGACGGACAGCTTCGAGGGCTACGACTACGCGCGTGCGCTCGAGCGCACCGAGCGCTTCTTCTGGTGGTACTGCGACTACTACGTGGAGCTCGTCAAGGGCCGGCGCTACGACCCCGACCCGCGCGTCAGCGCCTCGGCGAGCCTCGCCCTGCGCACCTCGCTGTCCGCCTTCCAGCGGCTGTTCGCCCCGTTCCTGCCGTTCGTGTGCGAAGAGGTGTGGTCGTGGTGGCAGGAGGGCTCCGTGCACCGCGCGCCCTGGCCGGACGCCGGCGAGCTCGCGGCGCTCGGCCGGGGTGGCGAGGAGCTCGTGCTGGAGGTGACCGCGGACGTGCTGCGCGAGGTGCGCAAGGCGAAGTCCGACGCGCGCCAGCCCATGCGCGCGCCCGTGCGCAGCGTGCTGGTGGGCGACGGCGCCGAGCGCCTGGACGCCCTGCGACTGGCGCAAGACGACCTGCTCCTGGCGGGGTCGATCGAGCGGCTGGAGCTGCGCGAGGACGGCGAGTTCAGCGTGCACGTGGAGCTCGGCGCGCTCGGATAGGGTGCGTGCCTGATGCCCAGGACGCTGATCGCAGAGCTGCCCGAGAAGGTCGGCGAGCAGGTGACCGTGCGCGGGTGGGTCAACGCGCTGCGCGACCAGAAGAGCATGCAGTTCGTGATCGTGCGCGACGAATCGGGCCTCGTGCAGGTCGCCGTGCCCAAGCAGGACCCGCCGAGCAAGCTCAACGAGCGCGTGTCCACGCTCGCAGCCGAGACCGCGCTCACGCTCACCGGCACGGTGGTGGCCGACGAGCGCGTCAAGCTGGGCGGCCTCGAGCTGCGCCTGGAGGCCTTCAAGATCGACTCAGCCGCCGAGCCCGAGCTGCCGATCGCCGAGGACTCGGCGCTCGACAAGCGCATCGACTGGCGCTACCTCGACCTGCGCCACCCCCAACGGCGGCTGATCTTCGAGGTGCAGACGACGGTCGAGCACGCGATGCGCGACTACTGGCGCAAGCAGGGCTTCATCGAGCTGCACTCGCCCAAGCTCATGGGCTCCGCCAGCGAGTCCGGCGCGGAGCTGTTCAAGGTCGACTACTTCGAACGCACCGCCTACCTGGCGCAGTCGCCGCAGTTCTACAAGCAGATGGCCATGGCCGCCGGCTTCGGCAAGGTGTTCGAGATCGGCCCCGTGTTCCGCGCCAATCCCTCGTTCACCTCACGCCACGACACCGAGTTCACCAGCGTCGACGTCGAGATCGCGTGGATCGACTCACACGAGGACGTCATGGCCTTCGAGGAGCGCTGGCTCGCGCACGTGCTGGCGGCGGTCAAGGACGCGCACGGCGAGCAGATCGAGCAGGCGTTCGGCACGCAGCTCACCGTGCCCACGCTGCCGTTCCCGCGCGTGAGCCTCGCGGAGGCCAAGGAGATGCTGCGCGACAGCGGACACCAGGTGCCGGGCATCGGGCACGACCTCGACCCGCCGAGCGAGCGCGCGCTGTCGGCGCTCATCCAGGAAGAAGACGGGCACGAGTTCACGTTCGTCACCGACTACCCCACCACCGTGCGGCCCTTCTACCACATGCGCCACGCCGACGACGACACGCTCACCAAGAGCTTCGACCTGCTGTGGCGCGGCGTCGAGCTCACCACCGGCGCCCAGCGCGAGCACCGCTACGAGCATCTGATGGCCCAGGCGCTCGAGCAGGGCGTCGACCCCGACCCCATCCAGTACTACCTGGACTTCTTTCGCTTCGGCGCGCCGCCGCACGGCGGCTTTGGCTTCGGCTTGACGCGGCTGCTGATGCAGATGCTCGCCCAGGAGAACGTGCGCGAGGTCACGTTCCTGTACCGCGGGCCGCATCGGCTCGAGCCGTAGCCCGGGCGCGGCGGACACCGCCGGCGCGGTCGTCGCGGATGTCCCGACCGCGGCGAGGAGGGGTGTGCGCTCGGCCTCTCGGCGCGAGGCACACCCCAGCGCTCGGGTGGACGCGACGGTGCGCCCGTGCCTGGACGCTACGCCTTGATTTCCCCTTCCGTGCTGAGGGTCAGCGTCTCTTCGCTCTGCAGACCCGACTGTTCGAATTTACCACCGTTTTTAGACGATTCAGTGATCGCCTTTACTTTTTCGCCTTTTTCGTTTTCGTATTCTTCAGGGTTCTGTTTGCCGCCCGACTGGGTGCAGGCCAGGGTGACGGTTTTGGTTTTTTTGTTGACCGGGGACACAGGGCAAAGCGTCGTTCCCTTGACCTTGATCTTGACGAGCGAAGTGCATTCGATTTCTACTTCTTTCGCCAGCGTCAGTTTCTCGAGGACTTCTTCTTTCGCTTTGCTCTTCCAGACAAGTTCGCTGTCGATTTCCGTTTCGATATCCCCCGATTTGGCGCCTTTGGTGCTGCACGAGACGCTGATGATGTCTTTGGCTTTGCAGCCTTCGAACGTGACTTTCGACGTGTCGGTTTTCGCGCCGGTGAGTTTGCCGGAGCCTTTGGCACCGGTGCATTCGACCTTTTCTTTTCCGACAGTTTCGAACGTGCCCGCTTTGCTGCTGACTTCGAATGTGCCTTCCGCGGGGCTTTGTTCGGGAAGCGCGGCTGATGCCGAAGCAACCGCAGTCATCGCCAACAGAGCGGTCAGGCCGAGCACAATCGCCAGGATGCGTGTAATTCTCACGTTTCGTCTCCTTTTCATTGGATACAAGCACGCCTATCGGCCATGCATTGATAGGCGCAGTCGCCGCACTGCGGGGGTGTCGCGACATCCGGTCAGCGCATCCCTCGCAGCGTGGGTACACCATAGCCGTGCGCCCTGGAAGCGGAAAGCAGTGTCTCTTATTCAGGGAATTTTTGGCCGGATTGTCTCTGTCCCATAGCTACTGAGAAAGAGAAACAATTCTGCCAATCAGGTACGCGCGAAGTGCTTGGACAGCATCGTCTCCTGCCCCTGGTAGTTGGAGCCGATGCCCTCGCCGTACAGCACGTCAGGCTCGGCCGCCATGCGCTCGAACGCCAGCTTGCACACCGGCTGGCGGTGCTCGACCATGAACGAGACGTCGCGCGCGCGCACCTCCAGCGCCGCGCGGCTGCCACGCGCGGTCCCCTCGCGGCCGTAGCCGAAGCCGGGGTCGAAGAAGCCGGCGTAGTGGGTGCGCAGCTCGCCCGCCGTGGGGTCGTAGGCGAGCATCTCCGCGGCGTAGCACGGCGGCACGCTGACCCCCTCGGCCGACAGCAGCAGGTAGAAGATCTCGGGCTCCAACACGATCCGCGCCCCGTGCTCCGGGTGCACGGGCTCCCAGTAGTCGCGCCAGCTGAGCGTTCCCGGCGCGGTCAGGTCGATCGGCAGGCTGTTCTTCTTCGCGCGGTAGCCGACGATGCTGTCGTCTGCGCCCGACACGTCGAGGCTCAGGAAGAGGCCCTCCGCCAGCGACAGCTCGGCCTCGGCGACGGGCCGCGAATCGAGGTACAGCAGCGGTTGGCGCGCGTGGAGGGCAAGCAGTTCCGCGTCGCTGAGACGCGCGTCGGCGGACATCAGACGCACCTGGTTCAGCGCCAGCCCCGTGCGCACGCGGATCGCGAACGTGCGCGGGACGACCTCCAGGTAGAGCTTGCCGCGGTAGCCCGGTGCGATCTCGTCGAAGCGGTGGCTGCGGTCGGTGAGCACCCGCGTGAACACGTCCAGGCGCCCCGTCGAGCTCTTGGGGTTGGTCTTCGCGCGGATGCCCTCCGGCAGGCGCAGCTCCTCGATCAGCGGCACCAGGTACGGGCGGTCGCGCTCGAGCGTGGCGCCGTCGCGCAGGTCGATGCGTTCGAAGGCCAGGTCGGCGATCTTCTGCTCCACGCTCGAGTCGCTGTCCGGCAGGAAGCTGCAGCGCAGCGCCCACGCATGCTCGCCCAGTCGCAGGTCGACGCTCGCCGGCTGCACGGCGCCGGCGGGGATGCGCCAGGGGTCGGCGGAGATCCACTCGTGCGCGATCGCCTCGCGCAGGCGCTGCGATGGGAGCACGCCAGCCTGTTCGCCGTCGCCCGTGCCGGCGCCGTCGCCCGTGCCGGCGCCGGCGCTCGGCGCCGCTGCGCTGGTGGCGCTCGCGCCGCTCACATCGGGGCCCGTTCGCTCATCGCAGGCCAGTCTAGGTGCAGCGTGCGCGGGACGCCGAGCGCAGCTCGGACATAGCGCCGCGCGGCTGCACCGGGGTGTCCGCCAGGAGTCAGAAACACTACTCCCAAAATCTTATACGTGGAACTAGGGTTATCGCCGGAACGGTCTTTGCATCCATCAAAGCAAGGGTCGCCGAACCACTGCAAGGTGGAGCAGCGGCGAAAGGCTTGAGCATCGTCCCACCTCTCCGGCGGTGCTCGGGGGAGATCCAAGGCGTCCCCCGGCGCCAGGTCTCCGCGGGCGTCCTGGCCGTCACTCGGCCGTGGCGCCCGTGAAGGCCTGGCGTTTGCCCGTCCGTCTTCCCGTCCGCACCCAGGGCTACCTTCACCGCATGCTGCTGAACGAGCTCACCGACGGGGCCGAGGTCGACCAGGTGCTGCTGGTGCGCGAGGCCGAGCGCCGGCCGCGGCGCGACGGCGGCGAGTACCTGCGCCTGCAGCTGGGCGACCGCACCGGCGCGGTGGCCTGCATGATCTGGGAGGACCTCGCCGAGATGCAGGAGCTGGCGCCCGCCGGCGCGCCGGTGCACGTCAGCGGCCGCTACACCGTGCACCCGCGCTTTGGCCCGCAGATCAACCTGCGCAGCCTGCGGGCGGCCGAGCCGGGGAGCTTCGACCCCGCGGAGCTGCGCGACGGCCCGGCGCGCGCGGTCGAGCAGATGGAGGCGGAGGTCCGCGAGCTGCTGCGCACGATCCAGGAGCCGCACCTGCGCACCCTGCTCGAGCTCGTGTTCGGCGAGGACGGCGAGTTGTGGGCGCGCTACCGCACGGCGCCGGCGGCCAAGCACTTCCACCAGGCCTACGTGCACGGGCTGCTCGAGCACAGCCTGGAGGTGGCGCAGGCGGTGAGCGCGATCAGCGCGACGTTCGCCGGCATCGACCGCGACGTGGCCGTCACCGGCGCGCTGCTGCACGACGTCGGCAAGCTCGAGGCCTACACCGAGGAGGCTGCACGCGAACAGGTCATCGACCTGACCGACGCGGGCAAGCTCCACGGCGAGATCGCGCTCGGCTACTACCGGATTCGCCGACTGATCGAGGACATCGACGGCTTCCCGCTCGAGCTCGCGCAGGCGGTCGGGCACATCATCCTCTCCCATCACGGCGCGCTCGAGCACGGCAGCCCGGTCGTGCCGTGCACGCGCGAGGCGACGCTCGTGCACATGATCGACAACCTCGGCGGGCGCCTGGGGAGCTTCGACCGGCTGGAAAAGGAGCTTGCTCCAGGGCGGCGCTGGTCGACGTTCGACCGCGCGCTCGGCGCCGGCGCCTTCTTCTCCGCCCGCGCCAGCGGCGCCGCCGCCAACGTGCCGGCGCACGCCGACGAGCCTGCGCCCGCGCGCGAAGCAGCCTGAAACACCGCAAATAGCGGGGCGCCGAACTGGGCGCGAAGCATCCGTCTCGCCGCCGGCTTCTATCGTTTGCTGTCGGATGGCAAAGGACACCGAGAAGCTGATCCGCCAGCTGTCGCTGATCTCCTACCTGATGGCCGAGCGCCGGCCGGTGACAGCGCTGGAGATTCGCCGCGACGTGGAGGGCTACAGCGGCATGAACGAGGACGCGTTCGCGCGGCGCTTCTACGCCGACCGCTCGGAGCTCGAATCGCTGCGCATCCAGCTGACGGTCGATCGTCCCGCGGACGGCGCGGCCGAGCAGGAGAACTACTCGCTGCGCCCCGAGAACTTCCACCTGCCGCCGATCGCCTTCACCGACAAGGAGCTCGCCGCGCTGCAGACGGCGCTCAGCCTGCTCGACGGCGAATTCGCGTACGCCGAGCCGCTGCGCCTGGCGCTGCAGCAGATCACGTGGGGACGCCCCAGCCCGCTGCGCGCGCCCGAGCAGCGCTCGGTCGCGCTCGGCATCACCGCCTCCGCCGGCGGGCACGAGCTGTCCTCGCGGCTGGCCAAGGTCGAGACGGCGATCTTCCGCAACAAGACGATCGTGTTCGACTACTACAGCATGGAGCGCGACCACACGAGCACGCGCCGCGTCGACCCCTATCACCTGCTGTTCCAGGGTGGGCAGTTCTACCTGCTCGGCCACGCGCACGAGCGCAGGGCCGTGCGCGTGTTCCGCCTGTCGCGCATCCGCGGCAAGGTCTCCTACGCGACCAAGGCCGAGCACGACTTCCACCGCCCGGCGGACTTCGACCCGCGCGCGTACGCCAACCGCGCGGACTGGCAGCTCGGCGAGGAGCGGGGCGTGGCCAGGATCCTGGTGTGCGAGCGCATCGCCTGGCAGATCGAACGCCACTTCGGGCGCTACGGCGAGATCGTGGCGTCGTCTGCGGAGGGGGAGGAGGACGGGGCACCCTCCCCCGAGGGCGAGACGCTCTTCCTCACCGGCTACTCCAACCCGCGCAGCCTCATCTCGTGGGTGCTGGGGCTGGGCGCCAACGCGCGGCTGCTCGGCCCCGAGGAGCTCGTGTGCGAGCTGCAGCGCCGCCTGGAGCTGCTGGAGGAGCGCCACGGCGACGGGCCGCCGCTCGCGCCGGGGGAGCACGGCACGTTCGCGCCGGCTCCCGGCGAGGTCGCGGCTGGCGCTCGCACCGGTGGCGCGCCGCGCTCGCGCACCGCGCGCGGCGCGGGCGTGGAAGGTGTCGAGGGCGAAGCCGAGGGCGCCGCGCGCCAGGAGGCGGCGATCCGCCCGGAGCGCTTCGCGCGCCTGGTGACGCTCGCGAGCATCCTCATCCGCGCGGGGCGCGCAGGCGAGCGCGTGCAGATGGCCGAGCTGTGCGAACGCCTGCAGATCAGCATGGAGGAGCTGCGCGAGGACGTGAACGTGCTCAACGTGGTCAACTTCGGCGGCGGCTCGTACGTGCTGTACGCGGAGATCAATGAGCAGGAGGGCGAGATCGAGGTCGACCCGGAGCCCTACAGCGACAACTTCGACCGGCCCGCGCGCCTGCTGCCGGTGGAGGCCAAGGCGCTGGTCGCGGCGATCGACCTGATCGGCGAGCACATCCCCGAAGGCTCGCTGACCTCCGCGCGCACGAAGATCGTGGCGGCGCTCGGCGAGGACCCGATGGAGCAGGGCCTGCAGGTGGCGGCGACGGCGGGCGATGACTCGGACGTCGCGCGCGTGGTCTCCAAGGCGATCGTCAAACGCCGGGTGATCGAGCTCGAGTACTACAAGGAGAACGAGGACGAGCTCGCGCTGCGCCGTGTCGAGCCGTACGCCCTGACCAACGGCCGCGAGGGCTGGTACGTGGCGTCGTTCGACCCCGAGCGCGGTGGGGTGCGCCACTTCCGCCTCGACCGCATCAAGCGCGCGACGGTCACCGGCGAGCGCTTCGAGCCCCGCCCCGAGGTCGACCCCGCGGCCGAGGTGGACGGCTGGCTGCGCACCGGCGAGGTGCCGGCGTCGCGCAGCGCGCGCGTGTGGGTCTCGCCCGAGCGCGCGCGCTGGGCGCGCGAGGCGCGTCGCGTGGTCGAGGAGTGCGCCGACGGGGCGGTGGTCGTCGAGCTGAGCTTCGCGGGCGTCGACTGGCTGGTGCGCGAGATCCTCAAGGAAGCGGGCGACGCGGCCGTGCTCGAGCCGGATGACGCGCGTGAGGCCGTGCACGCCGCGGTGGCCAGGCTGCGCGAGGCGAGCGCCGCGCCCGCGCCCGTCTGAGCCGCTCGGTGAGCCGCCGCGAGCAGATCAGGATGAGTGACGCCGAGGTCGAGGCGTTCCTCGCCGAAGAGCGCACCGTCACCTGCGCCACGCTCGGTCCGCACGGCTGGCCACACCTGATGCCGCTGTGGTATGTGCTGCGCGCCGCCGACCCCGCCGCCGTTGAGCCCGCCGCCGTTGAGCCCGCCGCCGTTGAGCCCGCCGGCGCCACGCCCCCGCCCGGCGCGCGTGTGTGGGCGTGGACGTACGCTGTCTCGCAGAAGGTGCGCAACCTCGAGCGCGACGCGCGCGCGACGCTGCAGATCGAGGCGGGCGAGAGCTACGAGCAGCTGCGCGGTGTGATGATCGAGTGTGAGGTGGTCCTTCACCGCGAGCTCGCGACCGTGACAGCGCTTGGCCACGAGCTCCTTGCGCGGTATGCCAGCCCCCGCGGCGAGCCGCCGATGCAGGAGCTGCCCGCGGAGGTGGCCGCGATGGTGGACAAGCAGGCGGGCAAGCGCGTGGCGCTGGAGTTCGTGGCGCTCCGGCGCGCCAGTTGGGACCACCGCAAGCTCGGCGGCAGCTACTGAGGCGGCAGCGGGAGCGACGAGCCGCGGCCGGCGTCGCTGACCGCTAGGCTCACCCCGCCATGACCCCCCTCAAGGGCCTGATCCTCTCCGGCGGCAAGGGCACGCGCCTGCGCCCGATAACGCACACGAGCGCCAAGCAGCTCGTGCCGGTGGCGAACAAGCCGGTGCTCTTCTACGGCATCGAGGCGATGGCGCAGGCGGGCATCGAGGAGGTCGGGATCATCATCGCGCCGGAGACGGGTCCGGAGATCGAAGCTGCGGCGGGCGCGGGCGAGCGCTTCGGCGTACGAATCACCTACATCGTGCAAGACGAGCCGCTGGGCCTGGCGCACGCGGTGCTCACCGCCGAGCCGTTCTTGGGCGCGAGCCCGTTCGTGATGTACCTGGGCGACAACCTGCTGCAGGGCGGGATCGCCGAGCTGGTGGGTGCGTTCCGCGAGCACGCGCCGGACGCGCTGATCCTGCTCACGCCCGTGCCCGACCCGGAGAACTACGGCGTGGCCGAGCTCGCGCAGGAGACCGCGGCCGATGGCCGCGGCGAGCCCGACGGCCGGGGCGAGCCCGACGGCCGGGGCGAGCCCGACGGCCGGGGCGAGCCCGACGGCCGGGGCGAGCCCGACGGCCGCGGCGAGCCCGACGCCCACGGCCAGCCCGACGCCCCAGGGCTGGTGGTGCGGCTGGTGGAGAAGCCGCGCCAGCCGAAGACGGACCTTGCACTGGTCGGCGTGTACATGTTCACCTCCTGCATCCACGCGGCGGCGCGCGCGATCGCGCCCTCGCCGCGCGGCGAGCTGGAGATCACGGACGCGATCCAGCACCTGGTGGATGCCGGCATGCGCGTGGAGCCGCACATCGTGCGCGGCTGGTGGAAGGACACGGGGCGCCTGGAGGACATGCTGGAGGCCAACCGCCTGATCCTCGACGGCCTGCAGGCGCGCGTGGAGGGCGAGCTGCTCGATTCGCAGGTGGACGGGCGCGTGGTGGTGGAGCCGGGGGCGCGCCTGGAGCGCACGACCGTGCGCGGCCCGGCGATCATCGGCGCGAACACACAGCTGCGCGACTGCTACATCGGCCCGTACACGGCGATCGGCGAGGACTGCACGATCGCAAACGCGGAGGTCGAGCACTCGATCCTGCTGAGCGGCTGCACGGTGTGCGACCTGGACGGGCGCATGGAGTCCTCGCTGCTGGGGCGCAACGTGACCGTGCGCCGCGGCGAGCGCCAGCCGCGCGCGTACCGCTTCATGGTCGGCGACAACTCCGACATCTCGATCCTGTGAAGCTGCTGGTCACGGGCGCGGCGGGGATGCTCGGCTTCGACGTGCTGCGCGTGGGCGAGGCGGCCGGCCACCAGCTGGTGGCGGTGGACGTCGACGAGCTCGACATCACCGACCCGCGGGCGGTGGAAGGCGCGTTCGCGCGCATCCACCCCGAGGCGGTGCTCAACTGCGCGGCGTGGACGGACGTGGACGGCGCGGAGAGCCACCGCGAGCAGGCGCACGCGGTCAATGCGGATGGCCCGCGGAACCTGGCGATGGCGGCGGCCTGGGAACGCGTGCCGCTGGTGCACGTGTCCACCGACTACGTGTTCAGCGGCGAGGCGCCCGTGGACGCGACGGGCACGCGACGGGCGTACGTCGAGTCCGATCCGACCGGCCCGCGATCGGTGTACGGGCAGACGAAGCTGGAGGGCGAGCGCGAAGTGCTCGCCGCCTCCCCGCGCCACGCCGTCGCGCGCAGCGCCTGGCTGTTCGGCGTCGGCGGGCGCAACTTCGCCGACACCATGCTCACGCTGGCGGCCGAGCAGGCAGGCGAGTCCGTGCGGGTGGTGACCGACCAGGTCGGCTGCCCCACGTGGACCGGGCACCTGGCCCCGGCGCTGCTGGGGCTGATCGAGCGCAGCGTCAGCGGGCTCGTGCACCTGGCGGGCACCGGCCACGTCTCCTGGAACGGCTTCGCCGCAGAGATCTTCCGCCAGGCCGAGGTCGGCTGTCGCGTCGAGGAGACCACCACCGAGCACATGGCGCGCCCCGCGCCCCGGCCCGCGTGGTCGGCGCTCGAGTCAGAGCGCGACGACGTGATCCCGCTGCCGCCCTGGCAGGACGGGCTCGCGGGCTACCTCGCCGCGCGCGCTGGGATGATGCGCGCATGAAACTGCTCGTGTGCGGCGGCGCCGGCTTCATCGGCTCGACGTTCGTGCGCCAGCGCGTGCGCGAGCACGACGACGAGGTGGCGGTGCTCGACAAGCTCACCTACGCCGGGCGCGAGGAGAACTTCCACGACCTCGCAAGCGAGCCCCGCTTTCGCTTCCTCCGCGGGGCGATCGAGGACGCGGAGGCGGTGGCGGGCGCGCTCGAGGCCGGCGCGCCGGAGGCGATCGTGAACTTCGCGGCGGAGACGCACGTCGACCGCTCGATCGCCGAGCCGGACGCGTTCGTGCGCACCCACGCACTGGGGACGTACGTGCTGCTGGAGGCCGCGCGCGCCCACGAGCTGCGCTACCTGCAGGTGTCCACCGACGAGGTGTACGGCTCGATCGAGGAGGGCACGTTCACGGAGGAGAGCCCGCTCGCGCCGTCCTCCCCGTACTCCGCCACCAAGGCCGGCGCGGACCTGCTCGTGGCCAGCTACTTCCACACCTACGGGCTGCCCGCGCTGATCTGCCGCGGCTCGAACAACTACGGCCCCTACCAGTACCCGGAGAAGCTGATCCCGCTGATGATCCTCAACGCGCTGCACGGCGACTCGCTGCCGGTGTACGGCGATGGCATGCAGGTGCGCAACTGGATCCACGCGAGCGACTTCGCCGCCGCCATCGGCCACGTGCTCGAGCACGGCCGCCCCGGCGAGGTCTACAACGCGGGCGGCCCCGACGAGGAGGCCAACATGACGGTCGTCACGCGCATCGTCGCGCTGACCGGCGCGCAGGAGTCGCAGATCGAGCACGTGACCGACCGCCCTGGGCACGACCGGCGCTACTCGCTGTCCTCACAGAAGGTCCGCGCCCTCGGGTGGTCGCCGCGCGTGCGCTTCGACGAGGGCCTCGCGCAGACCGTCGCGTGGTACCGCGAGAACGCCTGGTGGTGGGAGCCGATCCGCTCGGGCGAGTACCGCGCCTACTACGAGCGCCAGTACGGCCGCTCACTCAGCGGGCCGGCAGCCGGCGCGTAGCCGCCGTCCTCAACCCGTTCGGGTCACTCCTCCGCAGTTGCGCTCGGGCTTGGGGGCCAGTCGATCCGCTGCGCGAGCTCGGCGGCGCCGAGGTCGATCAGCCCGCTGCGCTCGACCGGCCGGTACTCGCCCTCCTGGAGCGCCAGCCACGTGACCGACCGTTCGGCCGGATCGACGAACACCAGCTCGTCGACGCCGCGCTCGGCGTAGAACGAGAGCTTCTGCCACGCCTCGTCGGTGGGTGAGAGGATCTCCACGACGATCGCCGCCGTCGGCACCCACGTCCCCCACTGCAGCTCGCGGTGGACGCCGAGGTCTGGCACGCGGAAGTTGTCCTTGCCAAGGCCGACGTTGAACTCCAGGGTCACACGTAGGCCCGCGGCGCGGGCGGGCGCGTCGAGCAGCACGGACACCTGGTGCGCGACGTCGGAATGCGGGGTGCTGGGCCCTGGGACCATGTGGTAGACGCCCTCCCAAACCTCGTCGTGGCGGTCGGCGCCCATCCGGCGACGCTGCTCGAGGAGCTCCTCCAGTCCTGCGGGGGGCGGGTCCAAGATCAGCGTGGGCATCGCCGAACAAGCGTAGCGCGGCCATGCAACCACGCGCCTGGGATGGAACGCTCGGCTTGGGACGGCACGCGCGGCCGTGGATGGTGGGCGCAGGCGCGACGCTACAGCCCGGAGATGCGCCAGCCGGCGGCTTCCTTGACGAGCTGCAGCTTGCCGGGGCTGCTCTTGCCTTCGCGGACGCCCTTGACGGTCGCGGTCGCGCTCTTCCCGTCGGCGGCCAGCTGCACGGACTCGATCGCCAGTTCCGGGTTGTCGACCTCGCCCAGCTGGGCCTTGAGCGCCGCTTCGCAGCCCTTGACGCCGCCGAGGCGCGCGATCAGCGCCGCGGCGAGGTCGTTGGCGCAGATCTTCTTCTCTTCCGAGGAGCTCGCGTCGGACTGGAAGCTCGCGATCCGTTCGGCGACCGCCCGCTTGGTGCCGCTGAACGCGGAGGTGGACGTCGCGGGCGTCGTGCCGCACGCGGCCAGCACGAGCGCGCAGGCGGGCAGGCACAAGCTGGCTAGCAGACGGCGCATGGGCGCCGCGAAGCGTATTGCTTAGCTCTGCTCGTCGTCGCGCCTGTAGCCCAGCCGCGCGGAGATGCGGTCGGCGGTGGAGACCAGGTGTGGGCCGAGTGCGTCCACGAGCTCCTCGAGCGAGATCATCGAGCTGTGCGCCGCGAGGTTCACAGCCGCGACGACTTCGCGCGCCTCGTTGCGCACCGGCGCGGCGATCGCGTACAGCTCAGCCGCCAGCTCTTCGTCGTCCACCGCGAAGCCCGCCGCCAAGATCTCGTCGAGCTCCTCACGTAGCGCCTTCTTGCTCGTGATCGTGTTCGGGCCCTGCTTCGTCAGCTTCATCGCCGCGATCAGGTCACGCTGCTCGGCTTCCGGCAGGCACGCCAGCAGCAGCTTGCCCATCGCCGTGCAGTACGCGGGCACGCGCGAGCCGGTGTGCAGGTTCAGGTCGATCCTGCCCTGCCCGCGGCGGAAGCTGCGGACGCGGTCGACGTACAGGACCTCCGTGCCCTCGAGCACGCCCAGGCTGGTGGTGTAGGAGGTCCGCTGGCGCAGCTCCTCCAGGTAGGGGTGGGCGTGCTCGCGCAGCCCCGTCGAGTTCAGCGCGGACATCCCCAGGTCGGTGACCCGCAGCCCGAGGCGGTACTTGCGCGAGGCGCCCTGCTCGAGGTAGCCGAGCGCCACCAGCGTGATCACGTAGCGGTGCGTGGTCGAGCGGCTCATGCCGAGCTCGTCGGCGATGTCGGCGATGCCGAGCACAGGGCGCTTGGGCGTGAAGCAGCCGAGAATCGCCAACCCTCGCTCGAGCGACTGCGAGTAGCGCGGTTCACGCAGGCTGGGGATCGACCACGCGGGCTCCTGGCCGTTGTCGGCGGCTTTGGCGACTGCTGAACGTGTTCTGGGCATTGGCACCTTGGTCCCTGTATTGCCTCGACTAGATAGCTCCGGCCGAGAAGTTCAAGTGGCTGATAGATCAACCTTAGTTCGGCGAGGGGGCCACGGCAATGATAAACACTAGAGTTTCAAGCGCGCCTGCACTTGCACGGTGATCGGCAGCCGATCCAAGCAGGGCAGCGCCGATAGCTGGCTACCAGGCGCCTGCCACGTAGCCGGCGAGCTGCCAGCCACGCGGCTGGCGAGCTGTCAAATGGAGCGACGGCTGCAAAGCAGGCGATGACAGCTGGGAATGCCGCCAGGCGGCACGTGCAAGCGCCGGCAGAGGATTGGCATGCGGACGCACGGTGTGGCTTCCGCGCTCAATGGGAGACGGCCGTTGACGACCCCTCGCGTGGGCGGGTACACTCGACCATGTCGTTCGAAGTGGCGGAACTATGTCGATGAGCTTTCAGGCGCCGCGAAACCAGGCTGGTGCGAGAATGTTTCTACGGCCTGGTGGTACGCGCCGGGACGGCATGGCGGCGGCACGGTTTGCCGTCTCCCGGGTCGCGCTCGCGTCCGCGTGCGCGGTCGCCGGGCTGGGGATGCTGGGGACGGGGTCGGCTGCGCAGCAGCCCAGCGCGACGGCGGCACGCACGCTGCACGTCGGCGAGAACGCCCATCTGCATCTCACGAGCAAAAGCGGCTTCACGCTCAACGAGGAAGGCACGGCGGCGGGGACGATCGCGGGCGCGATCTACATCCATCTGCACATCGCCAACAACCGCGGCGGCGTGACCGCGGAAGTCAACATCTACCCGCGCGGAGGGTCGCTGTCCGGCCACGGGTCCGCGAGCTACCAGGTGCGCGGCGCGCAGGCGGCCTTCTCAGGCACGCTCACGATCACGCGGGGAACCGGCGGCTACGCGGGAGCCCACGCGTCAGGACTGCTGTTCAGCGGCACGATCCAGCGGCGGAGCGATGCCGTAGCGGTGCAGCTGAGCGGGTCGCTGACGGTGTAGGCAGGGCACGATGCGTGCGTTCGCCAGGGTGCTTGCGCTGGGCGCCACGCTCGCGGCGTGTGCGGGAGTGCCCGCGCACGCGCTCGCCGAGCAGACGGTCGCGCTCCACGCCTCGTTCTCACCCGATCGCCTGGGCGCGAGCACCACCATCGGCTTCTCCTTCCACATCGTCAACAGCGAAGGAGGCCTACCCTCACCGCTCACGAGCGTGAGCCTGGGCCTGCCCGCCGGCATCAACTACCTCTCGACCACGCTCGGCCTGGCCATCTGCCAGCCGCAGGCGCTGCTCGCACGCGGCCTCGCCGGCTGCTCGCCCAACGCTCGCCTCGGCCACGGCAGCGCCTACGTGGAAGTCCCGTTCGGGCAGGGCTCCGGGCGCGAGATCCCGAACATCCAGGCGCTGATGGGACCGCCGCACGAAGGCAACATCGTCGTGCTGTTCTATGCCAACGGCCTGGAACCCGTGTACGCGCAGATCGTCTTCGAGGGCGAACTGATCGCCGGCACGCAGACGCTGGGCGGGCGCCTCGAAGCGATGGTGCCGCTGGTCCCGAGCGTGCCGGGCGGTCCGCCGGTGTCGATTGTCAGCCTCAACGCGACCATCGGGCCAGCCGGCCTCACCTACTACGAACGCGTGCACGGCCACATCGTCAGCTTCCACCCGCAAGGCGTCTCGGTGCCCGCGCATTGCCCGCGCGGGGGCTTCGCCTTCTCGGCGCTGTTCACGTTCGAGGACGGAACGAGCACGTCTGCCAGGAGCAGCGTCCCGTGTCCGCGGGGTCGCTAGCCAGCGTGGGCGGCCGTGTCACGCTCATGTGCACGTTCGCCGTCGCTGGACTGCGCTACTGGCTGACTGTCTTCCCTCGCACACGCGCCGAGCTGCGTCACTGGCGCCGGCGCGCTGCGGACATACCCGATGCCGAGCTGCGCCAATTGGCGCTGGAGGCGCTCGACAAGAGCGCCAACATCGAGGGCGCGGCGGCGTTCGCCGCGGCCATCCCCGGGCGCAGGCGCCGGAGCGTCGTGCGGGCGCTCGTCGCCTTCCAGGCCACCTACAACTACGTCGACCTACTGGCCGAGCAGCTGACCGCACAGCCCGTCGCGGCAGCCCGCCGCCTGCACGAGGCGCTGCTCGTGGCGCTCGATCCTCGCGCTGCCCACCGCGACTACCATGCATTCCTGCCGGCGCGCGAGGACGGGGGCTACCTGATCGAGCTGATCGATCGCTGCCGTGGCGCGCTCGAGGCGCTGCCCGCATACGCCACGGCGGCGCTGCCGATGCGCGCCTCGGCCGCCGGAATCGCCGTCTTTCAGAGCCTCATCCTCAGCGGTGGCGACGAGCTCGAGGGCTGGGCCCGAGCGCGCGCGAGCACCGCGCCCGAGCTCTACTGGTGGGAGACGGCCGCGGCCGCCGGCTCCTCGCTCGTCGTGCACGCGCTGATCGCCGCCGCCGCTGAGCCGGCGCTCACCGGCGAGACGCTCGCGGGGATCCAGGCCGCATACTTTCCCTGGGCCGCTGCGCTGCACTCGCTGCTCGACAGCGCCGAGGACGAGGCGGAGGACGCCGCCAGCGGCCAGCTGAGCCTCATCGGGCTGTATCCCTCCGCGCCCGAGGCTGCCATGCGCATGCGCCAGCTGGCGCGGGATGCACTGCGCTCCGCCAGCGCCCAGCGCGCCGGGCGACGCCACGCTGCGTTGGTCGTGGCGATGGCGTGCAGCTATCTCTCCCGGCCGCACGGCCCGAGCTCCACGATCGCGGAGATCGCGCCAGGCCTGCGGGAGGAGCTCGGCGTGCTGGCTGGTCCGGCGTTGCTCGTGTTCGCGGCGCGCCGCCGGGTGGCCGCCCTGGCTCGCGTGGTGTCCGTGCGGCGTCGCCGCGCTGCACAGCGCGCGGGCGCCCGCAGCACCGCCGTCGCGCCCGCAACGGCGCGAGCGGCACGCCCCGGAGATGGCAACGCGGATGCCGATGCTCGAGCTGCGTGAGCTCGTCAAGCACTACCAGCTCGCGGGCGGCGAGCAGGTGCGGGCCGTGGACGGCGTCTCGCTGTCGGTGTCGCCCGGCGAGATGCTCGCGCTGTACGGGCCGTCGGGGTCCGGCAAGACAACGCTGCTGCTGATGGTCGCAGCGCTCCTGCAACCGACGCGCGGGCAGGTGCTCGTCGACGGTCGGGACGTGAGCGCGCTGTCCGAGCGCGAGGCGTCGCGCTATCGCCTCTCCGAGCTGGGCTTCATCCGCCAGAGCTTCGACCTGCTCGCGGGGGCCAGCACGATCGACAACGCCGTGCTGAAGCTGCTCAAGACCCTCCCGTGGCGTGAGGCGCACGCGCGTGTGGCGCCGCTGCTCGAGCGCCTCGGTCTCGGCACGCGCCTGACACAGGCCGCGGAGACGCTGTCGATGGGGGAGCGCCAGCGGGTGATGATCGCGCGTGCGCTCTCCACCGAACCGCGGCTGCTGCTCGCCGACGAGCCCACCGGCAGCCTCGACACGCAGCGCAGCCGCGAAGTGCTCGCGCTGCTGCGCGAGCTGTGCCGCGAGCGCCAGGTGGCGGTCGTGCTCGTCAGCCACGATCCGCTGGCGGCCGGCTACGCCGATCGCGTGCTCGCGCTGCGCGACGGCCAACTGCGCGAGCACCAGGTGGAGACAGAGCTCGCCGGCGGCGCGCCATGAGCGCCCCCTCCAGGGCGCCATGGGCCTGAGCAACCTGCTGCACTTCTACCGGGTGCGCGTGCGCGCGCGGCTGCTGCAGGAGTGCTTCGCGGCGCTCGGGATCGCCGCCGGCGTAGCGTTGCTGTTCGCCTCGCAGATCGCCAGCCAAAGCCTCACGAGCTCGGCCGCCCAGCTCTCGCGGGGGATCGTCGGCGAGGCCACGCTGCAGCTCGTTGCGCGGGGTGCGCAGGGCTTCGACGAACGCCTGCTGGCAAGCGTGCGCAGCATCCCCGGGGTGCGCGTGGCGGCGCCGCTGGTGGAAGCGAGCGCCAACGTGGTCGGGCCGCGTGGCAGCCGCTCGGTCGAGCTCGTGGGCGCCGACGAAGCCCTCTCCGCGCTCGGCGGCACGCTCGTGCGCCACACGAAGCTCGCGCCCTTCGGCGGCATCGGCGCGATCGTGCTGCCGGCGCCCCTGGCGCGCGCCATCGGCGTCACCAAGTTCGAAGCGCCGGCCACGCTGCAGGTCGCCGGGCGGGTGACCCAAGCGCCGCTCTTCGAACAGCTCTCGGCCAAGCAGGTCGGGCCGCTGATCGACAGCCCGATCGTGGTCGCGCCGCTGTTCTACGCCCAGGAAATGGCGGGCCTGCAGGGTCGCATCACGCGCGTGCTGGTCGCCGTCACGCCGGGCCACGAGGCCGGTGTGCGCGCCGCGCTCGTAGCGCTCGCCGCAGGGCGCCTGTCGGTGGCGCCCACCAGCTACGACGAAACGCTGTTCGCGAAGGCCGCCGCCGCCAGCAACCAGTCGACGGTCCTGTTCGCCGTCATCAGCGCCCTCGTCGGCTTCCTGTTTGCCTTCAACGCCATGCTCCTCACGGTCCCCCAGCGGCGGCGGCTGATCGCCGAGCTGCGCCGCGACGGCTACCGGCCGCGCGCGGTGATCGAGGTGTTGCTGTTCGATGCGCTCGTGCTCGGGTCAGTCGCCACGGTGCTCGGGCTCGCGCTGGGAGACGAGCTGTCCCTCCACCTCTTCCATGCCAACCCCGGCTACCTGTCCTCCGCGTTCGCCGTCGGTTCCAGCAGGGTGGTGAGCGTGCGCAGCGCGCTGATCGCTGCAGCCGGCGGGATGCTGGCGGCGGCGGTGGCCGTGCTCAGCCCCCTGCGCGAGATCCTTTCGCGTGATCCGTTGGCGAGCATCCAACCCAAGGAGGGCGTGCCCGGCCTTCGCGGTGCCCGGCGATTGACCGCCGGCGGCACGGCGGCCCTCGTGGTCACGCTCGCGATCCTCCTCGCCGCTCCCCAGCTCGCGATCGTCGGCATGATCAGCCTCACGTGTGCGCTGCTCGCGTTGCTGCCGCTCGCGCTCCGCGCCGCCCTCGCCGCCATCAAACGCGTGGCGCCCGCCGTGACCAGCGCGATTCCGCACGTCGCCGCCATGGAGCTGCAGGCGAGCATGGCACGCGCGGTCGCGGTCGCCGCCACCGGCGCGGTCGCCGTGTTCGGCAGCGTCTCCATCCAGGGCGCGCACGCCGATCTGCAGCGCGGCCTGGAAGATGCCGCGCATGACATGAACGCGTTCACCGACCTGTGGGTCTCACCCGCCGGGAGCTTCGATCTGCTGATGACCGAGCCGTTCGCCGCCGGAGCGCAGGCCAAGCTCGCCCGTCTTCCCGGGGTGGGCGCCGTGCGCCTGTATCGCGGCGGGCTGCTCGACTGGGGGCCGCGGCGCACGTGGGTGATCGCGCCGCCAAGCGAAGCCGCGCCGCTGGTGCCCCCCAGCCAGCTCCTGCAGGGCACGCTCGCGCGCGCCACCACGCAGGTGCGAGACGGCGGCTGGGCAGTGCTCTCACAGGCGCTCGCAGACGAACATGACCTGCACCTCGGCCAGCAGTTCACGCTCCCGGCGCCGCGCCCGGTCGCGCTGCGCCTGGCGGGCATCTCCACGAACATCGGTTGGGCGCCCGGCGCGATTGTGATGAACGCAGCCGACTACGCACGCGCGTGGGAAAGCCCCCAGCCGAGCGCCTACAACGTGCTGCTGAGGCCAGGGGCCTCCGCGGCGGGCGTGGCGCGCGAGGTCGAACGCGCGCTGGGTCCGCGCTCGGGGCTGACCGTGCAGAGCGCGCAGCAGCACGCCGAAAAGCAGCGTGTGCTCACCAGGCAGGGGCTCGCGCGCCTGACGCAAATCGCCACGCTGATCCTCGCTGCCGCGGTGCTCGCGATGGCGGCCGCGATGGGCGCCATGATCTGGCAGCGCCGCCCGCGGCTGGCCAAGCTCAAGCTCGAGGGGTTCGATCCCACCGAGCTGTGGGCCATGATCGTGCTCGAGAGCCTGATCCTGCTGGCCGTCGGCTGCGTGAGCGGCGCGCTCTTCGGCCTGCTCGGCCAGCAGCTGCTCGATCGCGCGCTCGCGAGCATCATCAACTACCCGGTGGTGCGCTCGGTCGCCCTCCCCACCGCGCTGGCCGTCGTCCTACTGGTTGTCGCCACCGCCGCGGCGATCCTCTCCATTCCCGGCTACGTCGCCGCGCGGGTGCCGGCGTCGCTTGCGCTGCAGGACTGATCGTGGCGCAGCTCATCGGCGCGCGCCCGCTCGTCGAACAGCCACGGCGCGCGCTGCCCGATCACCGCTCCCTGGAAGCGCTTGTACGGGCCGTACACCACCCACGTGGTGTCGACGGCCCCGTAGTACTCCACCAGGCGCAGCTCGGCGGGGTGTTCGTCGGCGTGGTGCACGTGCGTGAGGCCCGCGTCGAAGCGACCCGCCAGCAGGTTGGCGGCGACGACGGGCTTGGACGGCTGGTCGACGATCGTCTGAAAGCGCGCCAGGTCGAGGTAGCCGCGGGTCGCCGAGACGATGCCCAGGCTCTGCGGCTCGCGCACGTCGGTGCGCACCAGCAGCCCCAGCTCCTTGGTGGGGTAGATGAAGGTGTCGATCACGAACACGTCAGTGTGGTAGCGCTCGGTCACGAGGTGCACCTGCACGTGGGCGCTGCACTGCACCAGGTAGGTGTTGGGCCGATCGCGCACCTGCACGACCGCCTCCAGCAGGTCTTCCACCAGCACGGTGTCGAAGTCGGCGATGCCCTGGAAGGCCAGGTAGTGCAGCAGCGCGTTCTCATGACAGGTGCCCGCCGGCCCCAGGGTGATGAACGTCGGGCGGCTCATGCGGCGCCACCCGTCTCGCTCGCGGCCTCGGGGTCGATCATCAGCTCGTCCTCCATGCGACAGGTGGCCGCGATCAGCAGCTCGAACAGCTCTTCGCTGAACTCGCGCGGCAGCTGCGCCTGCTCGCCGCGGGAGATGTAGCGCGCGCGCACTTCCGCGACGCGCTCCGGCTGCATCATCGGCACGCCGTGCGCGCCCTTGTAGCACGCGATCTCCCGGCAGATCTGGAAGCGCTCGCCGAGCAGCCCCGTGATCTGGTCGTCGAGCTCGTCCAGCCGCACGCGGAAGGGGTCGAGCCCGCTCATCGCAGCGCCCGTCGCATGCGCTGCCCCAGCGACACGAAGCCGTTGGCGCGGTAGAACGCCTCGGTCGCGTTGAGCCTGGGGAACCCATCGCGTGGCAGGCCCACCTCGACGCGCGCGACCTGCCGTTCGTCCGCCAGCGCGCACAGCACCCGCACCAGATCGCCGCCCACCGCTTTGCTGCGCCACGCGGGGTGGACCCACAGGTCCTGGATCAGCGCGTAGCGGCCGGGAATGTGGATCGCCGCCTGCCAGCTGGCCGCGAGCACGCCCACGATCGCGCTGTCCGCCTCGGCCACGAGCAGCAGGCCGGCCTGCTCGTCGCCCAGCAGCGCGCGCGTGGCCCGATGCATGTCGGAGGCCTCCGGCGGCGCGGCGCCGAGCTCCGCCAGCAGCTGGGCGACCGCGTCCACGATCTCCGCCACGTCCTCCTCGCGGGCGACGCGCACGTACCAGCAGACGGCCGCGGCCTCGTCGCTCGCGAGCGCGTCCGGGCCCAGCGGCGCGGGCTCGCTCACAGGACAACCTCCGTGGCCAACGCGTGGGGCTCCAGCTCGACCGTCCACGCCCCCGGCGCGTCGCTGCCCGTGACCGCCTGCGCGATCGCGGACATCGGCGCGCGCGCCTTCAGCAGGATCTCCGCGAACTCCTCGGCGGGGTCCGACTGCATCACGATCGCCCCGCCGGCGCCGATAGTGGTTGCGCCCGGTCGCAGCACGACGGTGCGGATCACGATGCTCAGATCCGCGCTGCCGTCCAGCGCGAAGTAGCCGATCGTCCCCGAGTACACGCCGCGCGCCTCGCGCTCGATGTCATCGATGATGCCCATCGTGCGCAGCTTCGGCGCGCCCGTCATCGAGCCGCCGGGGAAGCACGCGCGCACGCATTCCACCGGCGTGCGCTCGCGCTCCAGCACGCCGGTGATCGTGGAGATCAGCTGGTGCACGGTGGTGTACGGCTCGACCACCATGAACTGCGGCACGCGCACGCTGTCCACCTCGCACACGCGTCCGAGGTCGTTGCGCAGCAGGTCGACGATCATCAGATGCTCGGCGAACGTCTTCTCGTCGTGCAGCAGGCCCGCGCGCAGCTCCTCATCGCGCCGCGGGTCAGGCGAGCGCGGCGCCGTGCCCTTGATCGGCCGCGCCTGCACCCTGCGCTCACGGTCGATGCCGATGAAGCGCTCGGGCGAGGAGCTCACGACGCTCAGCTCCCCGAGCTTCAGATACGCGGCAAACGGCGCCGGGTTGCGCCGGCGCAGCACGCGATGCAGCGCGAACGGCTCCGGGCTCGCGTCCGTGTGGACCTGGTCGGTGAGGCACACCTCATAGGACTCGCCCGCGCCGAGGGCGGCCTGGCAGCGGGCGATGTCGGCGAGGTACTGCTCGCGCCCGCGTCCAGGGCGAAACACCACCATCGCGTCCGTGCGCTGCTCGGCGTCGATCGGCAGCTCGGGCCGTTGCCTGGCTTGTCCGTCCGCCAGCAGCCCCCGCACCACGCCCTCGGCTTCGTCCAGCCAGCGCTCTGCCTCGCGCGTGCCCCCTCTGCAGAGCGCCGCCAGGTGCGTGCGCCGGCCGGCGTGGTCGATCGCCACCACCCGGTTGGCGAGCATCAGCACCGCGTCGGGGACGTCCGAGCGGTGGATGTTGGGCGAGCCGCAGTCGGCCTTGCACTCGTAGCCGATGTAGCCGACGAAGCCGCCGAGCAGGCCGGGTGGAAGCTCGCCCTGCGGCTCGACCGCGTGTGCCGCCAGTTCCCTGTCCAGCACGTCGAAGATGCACCCGAGCTCCTCCGTGCTGGCGTCCGCGCGGTGGGAGCTGACGAGTTTTGCGTGCACGTCGTATTCGAGCACGCAGCGATCCGCCCCCGCCGTGGTGCCGAGGAAGGAGCGCTGGGCGAGCGCGGTGGGCGCGTCGGCGCTGTCGAGCCAGAAGGCGTGCTCGGCCATGGCAAACAGCCGTTCGAACAGCAGCTCGCCGGAGGGCTCTCCGTCGAGCGAGCGCACGAGCAGGCGCGCGGGCTGCCCCTGGGCTGCAAGCGCGCGGCGCGCGCGCTGGGGACGGGTGCGTGGCGGGCGCGGGAGATGCGTGCGCGCCGCGCGCTGGCGTCGCGCGAGCGCATAGAAGTTCTCGAACAACCTGCGTCCGTGCTCCGTGGCGATCGACTCCGGGTGGAACTGCACGCCCCACAACGGGCGGCTGCGGTGCTCGATCCCCATCACCACCCCCTCGCGCGTCCACGCCGTGACGTGGCCTTCCGGGCCGAGCTCGTCGGCGACCGCCAGCGAGTGGTAGCGCACCACTAAGAAGCGCTGGGGGATGCCCGCAAACAGCCCGCTGCCGTCGTGCTCCACCGCGCTCAGGCGTCCATGCATGACCACCGGCGCGCCGCGCACCGCCCCGTCCAGCAGGTGCCCGAGGCCCTGATGGCCGAGGCACACGCCCAGCACGGGGATCTCGCTGAAGCGCAGGATGTCGGCGCACACGCCGAAGTCGTGCCAGCGCTCCGGGCGACCGGGGCCGGGCGAGAGCACGATCGCGTCGAAGTCCCAGCGCGACAGCGCCCGCCAGGAGACGACGTCGTTGCGCACCACGATCGGCTCCTCGCCCGAGACCGCCGCGAGCAGGTGGAACACGTTGTAGGTGTAGGAGTCGTAGTTGTCGATCAGCAGCGTGCTCACTGTCCGGCCTCCAGCCCGAGGCCCCGTGCGCTGCGGTCGAGCAGCGTGTGCACGACGCGCTCCACGCTTTCGCTGCGCGCGTCCTCCAGGTACCAGATCGCCAGGTGCTTGAGGTAGTGCGCGAGCGGCCGCACGTCCAGCCGCTGCACCGCCAGGCGCAGGTAGCGGCGGTAGAGCTCGGCCTGGACCACCGCGAAGCGGTAGTCGGGGTCCTCCGCCGGCGCGCCGCTGCCGAGGCGCCCGGCGCTCAGGCGGGCGCGTGCGCGCACGAGGTCCCAGCCCAGGCTCTCGCCCGCATGCAGCAGGCGCTGGGGGTCGAACTCCATGTCCGGCGTCGCGGGATGCGGCAGGAAGTAGCCGAGCGCCACGTGCGCGGCCACCCGTTCGGGGTTGGGATGCGTGCGGCGGACCTCGTGCAGCTCCGGCACGCCGTCGATGCGCGCGTCGAGCGCTTCGGCGAGCTCGTCGATCAGCATGGCGCCCGCGCTCGAGGTGACCGCGCGCTGCTGCGCGGAGACCATCCCGTGGAAGATGCTGCGGCTGGGGTGAAAGCCGCCGTTCAGGCCGGGGCGCAGCTCGGCTGCCAGCCGACGGATGCTGGTCACGTGCGCGACCCACTCCGAGCCCGTGACCTGCAGCGAGGTCACGCCCTCCAGTTCGGGGGCAGAGAGCGCGTAGGTCAGCGAGCGCATGTGCTGCGTGGAGAGGCCGTCCGCGCGCACCAGCGGCAGCTCCTCGAGCTCCCGCAGGCCGGTCACGTACACGATCACGCCGTCCGTGCGGCGTTTGAGGCTGCCGTTGCGCAGCCCCGTCTCGGTCAGCTCGGCCGTCTCGGCCAGGAAGTCCGACTCGAACAGCACGCGGTCGAAGGCGATCCCCAGCCGCGCCAGCGTCTTGCGCTGGCCGGCGATCACCCACGCGCGCGTCTTGTACCACAGCTCCACCGCCTCGCGCTCGCCACTCAGCACGCGCTTGATCAGCTCGTCGGCGGCGTCGTTCTGCACGTGCACCTCGCGCGAGAGCGAGTCCTCGGCCTGCTCCACCCCGCCCGTCGCGATGCCGCCGCCGGCGGCCACGTAGTCGGCGTAGCACAGCCCCACGAAGTGGTCGCTCTTCTCGTCTTCGTCGGAGAAGCCCTGGGCGTGGCGGCCGCTGCGCATCACGCCCGCCATCGCCTCGCCCATCGCGCGGCCCATGTCCGAGATGCGGCTGCGGCGCTCCACGCGCGCGCCCGCCTGCGCCAGCGCCGCCGCGAGCGCGTTGCCGATCGCGAGGTTGCGCAGATGGCCGATGTGCAGCGCCTTGGTCGCGTTGGCGTCCCAGAACTGCACCGAGACGCGCTGGTCCGCTGCCAGGTCGGAGAGCTTGTCCTCGGCGCTGCCCCCGGCCTCGAGCGCCGCGCCGGCCATCTCCACCCAGCCGTCGCTCACACGCAGGCGCACGCCGTCGCGTGCGCGCTTGACGGCGCGCACCCACGGCTCGCGTTCGAGCCGCTCGAGCTCCGCCACCGAGTCTGCGTCGCGTAGCCACTCTGCGGAGCGCGGGGTGAGCTTGAGGTCGTAGTCCGCGCGCGGACGCCGTGGAGCGCGTGCCGCCCACGTGACAGGCCGCCCGTCCCGCGTCTGCGGGTCCTCGAAGTAGTCGAACAGGTTCACAGTCACGGGAAGGTCAGCGCTGGAGGAAGGCTGGGAGACGGGCTTGTCGCTAGAAACATTTCTGTGAGTCTGCTTGCATGCACCAGCCGGGGCTCGAACCCGGATCACCGGTGTTTAAGACCGGCCCTTTTACCGATTAAGGTACTGGTGCTCCACCGGGCGGGGCCCGCTGCGTTGCGTGAGTAGAAGATGCGGCTGTCGATCGTCACACGTGAACGATCGCCGGTTATCCTAATTCTGGATAGTGCAGTTGGCAAGCGCGGCTTGTGGCACGATGCGGCGACGCGGTGGCATTTTCGCCACATGCATGGCTTGGGCAAGTGAAAACCGGAGGAAATCGCATGGGATCGAGCGGGCGCCAGATGGAAACACGCAAAGACAAACCGCACGTGCGGGCCATGGGCGTGCAGCGCAGCGCGCGAAAGCGGGGGACGCTGCCGCCGGGACCACGCATGCCCAGCACCCTCCAGGCTGTGGGTTGGGCGCTGCGCCCGCTTGCCTTCATGGACAGATGCGCCGAACGCTACGGCGAGATTTTCACTTTGCGGGTGCGTCGTAGACGTCCGTGGGTGTTTCTTACCAACCCCGATGACGTCAAGCAGGTGTTCACGACCGAGCCGCAGCTGATGCGCGCGGGCGCCGGCGAAGCCAACCCGCTGCTGGGACCGCTGCTCGGGTCCAGTTCGGTGATGCTGCAGGACGAGCCCAAGCACATGAGCGACCGCAAGCGCATCCTGCCGTCGTTCCACGGGCAGCGCATGCACGCCTACGGCGAGATGATGGCCGACGTGGCGCGCCGCGAGCTGGTGCGCTGGCCGCTGGGTGAGCCGTTCGCGCTGTGGCCGCGGATGCAGGCGATCAGCCTCGAGGTCGTGATGCGCGCCACCTTCGGCGAGGCCGAGGGCGAGCGTCTGCGGCGCCTGCGCACGAACCTGGTCGAGCTGACCAACTGGGTGAACGGCCCGCGGCGACTGGCGCTGCTGGCGGCCTTCGGCGAGCGCTCGCTGACGGCCGACCCCAGGTTCACCGCCGTCATGCGCCCGGTGGAGGAGCTGGTGCTCGAGCAGGTGCGCGAGCGACGCGCCGAGCCGGCCGAGCAGGCCGAGCGCCACGACGACATCCTCGCGATGCTGGAACGCACGCCAAACGAGGACGGCTCGCCGATGGACGACCGCAAGATGCGCGACGAACTCGTCACGTTCCTGTCAGACGGCCCCACCGCCACGTCGCTCGCGTGGGCGTTCGAGCGGCTGCTGCGCCATCCTGAGAAGCTCGAGCGCCTGCGCGCCGAGGTGCGGGCCGGCGACAGCGAGGAGTACGTGGACGCGGTCGTCAAGGAGACGCTGCGGCTGTGCCCGGCCGTGCCGGTCGTCATGCGGCGGCTGACCGTGCCGATGCGCGTCGGCGGCTACAGCATCCCGCCGGACACGATCGTCGCTCCGTGCGTCTACCTCATGCACCGCCGTGCCGATCTCTACCCCAACCCGCGCGCCTTCCAGCCCGAGCGCTTCCTCGGCGAGGGCGCCGGCACGTACACCTGGATCCCGTTCGGCGGCGGCGTCCGCCGGTGCGTGGCCGTCGTGTTCGCGCAGCTGGAGATGAAGCGCGTGATCCAAACGGTGCTCAGCGAGGTCGACCTGCGCCCCGCCGAATCGCGCTCGGAGGCGGCCGCCAGGAGCTCCGTGTCCTTCGCGCCCAACGGCGGGGCGATGGTCATCGCCACGCGGCGCCGGTCCGCGCCGGTGGATCTGCCGACGGCCGCGTAACAGGCGGCCTCGGAGGCTCGTGGGTCGGCTTGTGCTAGAGCACGACCCCGTGCTTTTGCAGCCATGCGAGGTAGCTCTCGACGAACCGTGGTAGATGCCGAAGCAGCAGGCGAACCTGTCGGTGCACCTCGTCGGCTTCGATATCCGGAGACGAGTGCTGGAGGCGATTGCGGGTGCGGTATAGCTCGGCGAAGGTCTCGGCCTGCCTGTTCGTAAGGCCGCCGTCTGCGCGGATCGCGTCGAGCAGCCCGGAGATGCCCGCCATACCTGGCGTCGGTTCCAGGCCCACGAGCTTCGCTCCTGCCCTGATTGCCTCCGCTGTGTTGTTCACGAGCGCCAGGTAGCCGCCGGTCACCGCGAAGACGCGATTGATGTCATCGGGATCTGGCGAGTCAAACCCCCGTGCCCACTTGTTCACATCGAAGTTCTTTCCGAACTGCTCCATCGCTCTGCGCAGCGCTGTCCTCTGGGTGGCCAGCCGCTCGAGCTTGGCATTGAGCCGATCCACCTCGGCGGTGCGCGCGTCGTCGTCGCCCTGGGCACCCGCGTCTCCCATGACCTCTGTCTTCTCGCCCTTCATCAATCCGCAGCCAGCAGCTCGCGGATCGAGGCGCGCGCACGGCGACTCCTCGACTGGTGTGCCTGGCGTGCCCGTCGGGCAATCTCGCTTCGGCGTGCCTTCAGCGTGGTCCACTCCCCGTCTCGGTCGAGCAGCACCCGGCCCTCATCGAGAGCTTGCAGCAGAAGCAGGGGTGCGGACTGCTGTACCCGGTTCAGCCGCGCGACGTCGACGTCGCGACCGACCGTGCGCTCAATGCGCACAGCAAGCTTCACCGCGGCGTCGGGCCGGTCCTCTGCGAGGGACACCAACAGGTCGAGGTCGGAGTTGGGTGTGTCGTCGCCGCGTGCGGCCGAGCCGTAGAGCACGGCGAGGCGAACGTTGGGCTCGGTGCGCAGCGCACGCCGCAGCGCCGACAGCAGTGGCCAGTGTCCGGCTGCATACCTTCGCTCATCCTCGCTGACAAGCTGCCGGCGGGCACTCACACGCTCGCGGTGGATCGTCCCGTCTGCTGCCGCGCGGCGCAGCGTGCGACCATCCACGCCAAGTTCGCGAGCGAGCCCGGAGAGTTCAACCACCTGTCCAAATATAGAGCTTCGTATGACCGTTCCGAGGCGCGCGCTAGCCTCAGACGGTGTCCTTGTCCAGCTTCAGCCCACGCGTTCAGGCCTGGTTCGAATCCGCGTTCGCGGCGCCCACCCCCGCCCAGGCCCGGGCCTGGCCGGCGATCGCCAGGGGCGAGCACGTGCTCCTCTCCGCGCCCACCGGATCGGGCAAGACGCTCGCCGCGTTCCTGTGGACGCTCGACCGCTTGAGCGGCGGCGGCGCGGCCAGGGGAGCGGATGCGGTCAGCGTGGCGTTGGGCGGCGCGGCCGTGCGCTCGCCGGCCGTGCGCGGCGGGGCGCCCGCGGGCGGCGAGGCGCGCGGCACGCGCGTCGTGTACGTCAGCCCGCTGAAGGCGCTCGCGTACGACATCGAGCGCAACCTACGCGCTCCCCTGCGCGGCATCGGCGCGGAGGACGTGACGGTCGGCATCCGCACCGGCGACACCCCCCAGCGCGAGCGCGCGGCGATGGTCCGCAACCCGCCCGACATCCTCGTGACCACGCCCGAGTCGCTGTACCTGATCCTCACCTCGCAGGCGCGGACGATGCTCGGCGGCGTCGAAGCGGTGATCGTCGACGAGATCCACGCCGTCGCCCACTCCAAGCGCGGCGCGCACCTCGCGCTCACGCTCGAGCGCCTGGAGGAGCAGGCCAGCGGGGCGGGCGGGCATCTGCAAAGAATCGGCCTCAGCGCCACGCAGAACCCGCTCGAGGAGATTGGCCGCTTCCTCGTCGGTCCGCACCGGCAGGTCACGATCGTCGACGCCGGCGTGCGCAAGCAGCTCGACCTGCGCATCCAGGTGCCGGTCGAGTCAATGGCCGAACCCGACGCGCGGCCCGCCGACGCGCGGCCCGACGCGCGGCCCGCCGACGCGCGGCCCGGCGCGCGGCCCGCCGGCGCGCGGCCCGCGGGCGAGCAGGCCGCGTCGTCATCGAAGGTGGACCCGCTGGAGCCGATCGCCGGCGGCGAGTCGACCCGCGGGTCGATATGGCCCGCCATCTACCCCGAGCTGCTGAAGCTCGTGCGCGAGCACAGCTCGACGATCGTGTTCGTCAACAACCGCCGCTCCGCCGAGCGCGTGGCGCTGCGCCTGAACGAGCTTGCGGCTGCCCAGGATGACGATGAGGTGGATGGTGGCACCACGATTTCACCGACCGTGCGCGATGGTTATACGGTGCGCGATGGTTATACAGAACTTTCAAAAAAGGACAACGAGGCCAGCGGACACAGTCCTGTCACACTGGGCACCCCTCGCCCGCCGGGCACCGCCCCCGCGCTGGGCACAGGCACCTCCCCCGCGTCGGGCACCGCCCCCGCGCTGGGCACCTCCCGCGCGCCGGGCGCACCGGCCGAGATCGCCCGTGCCCACCACGGCTCGCTCGCGCGCGAGGAGCGCACGAAGGTCGAGGAGCTGCTGAAGGCCGGGCAGCTGCCGTGCCTGGTGGCCACCAGCTCGCTGGAGCTCGGCATCGACATGGGGGCGGTGGACCTGGTGCTGCAGATCGAGTCGCCCAAGTCGGTGGCGCGCGGGCTGCAGCGGATCGGCCGCGCGGGGCACCGCGTCGACGAGGTCAGCCGCGGGCGCATCTTCCCCAAGTTCCGCGGCGACCTGCTCGAGTGCGCGGTCGTCGCCAGGCGCATGCACGAAGGCCTGATCGAGCCCACGGTCGTGCCGCGCAACCCGCTGGACGTGCTCGCCCAGCAGATCGTCGCGATCGTCGTGGCCGCGGAGCCGGACGCCGTGAACGTCGACGACCTCTACGCGCTGGTCACCAGCACGTATTCCTTCTCGACCCTGTCGCGCGCGCTGTTCGAGAACGTGCTGGACATGCTCGACGGGCGCTACCCATCGAAGGAGTTCGGCGAGCTGCGCGCGCGCATCGTCTGGGACCGCCTGGCCGGCACGCTGCGCGCGCGCAAGGGCGCGCGCCAGCTGGCGATCGCCAACGCGGGCACGATCCCCGACCGCGGCCTGTACGCCGTGACGCTCCCCGACGGCCGGCGCGTGGGCGAGCTCGACGAGGAGATGGTCTACGAGGCGCGTCCGGGGCAGGCGTTCCTGCTCGGCGCCTCCACGTGGCGGATCGAGGAAATCACGCGCGACCGCGTGATCGTCACGCCCGCGCCCGGCGCCCCCGGCGCGGTGCCGTTCTGGAAGGGCGACGCCGTCGGGCGCCCGCTCGAGCTCGGACGCGCGATCGGCGCGTTCGCGCGCTGGGCCGTCGAGCAGCAGCCGCAGACGCTCGAGCGCGACTACGACCTGGACGCGCGCGCCGCGCGCAACCTCCTCGCGTACCTGCGCGAGCAGCTCGCCGCCACGCGCGTGCTGCCCAGCGAGCGCACGATCCTGCTCGAGCGCTTCCGCGACGAGATCGGCGACTGGCGCCTGTGCCTGCTGTCCCCCTACGGCGGGCGCGTGCACGCCGCCTGGGGGCTCGCGCTGTCGGCGCGCGTGTGCGCGCGCTACGGCCTGGAGGCCGATGTGATCTGGTCGGACGACGGCATCGTCATGCACCTGCCCGAGCTGGATGTGGCGGACGAGGATGATGAGCGCGGCGTCCCCGCCGCCGTGGAGGCGTTGCCGTGTGCCGCCGAGCTCGTGCTGCTAGATCCCGACGAGGTCGAGGAGGCCGTCACGGGCGAGCTCGGCTCCTCCGCGCTGTTCGGCGCGCGCTTTCGCGAGAACGCCGCCCGCGCGCTGCTGATCCCCCGCGCCTACCCCGGCAGGCGCACGCCGCTGTGGCAGCAGCGGCTGAAGGCGCAGAGCCTGCTGGAGGTCGCGCGTCGCTACCCCGACTTCCCGATCGTGCTGGAGACCTACCGCGAGTGCCTGCGCGACGTGCTCGACCTGCCGGGCCTGCGGCAGCTGCTGCGCGACCTGCACACGCGCGAGGTCTCGCTCGTGGAGGTCGAGACGCAGGCCGCCTCACCCTTCGCCTCCTCGCTGCTGTTCGACTACGTGGCCACATACATGTACGAGGGGGACACGCCGAACGCCGAGCGCCGCGCCGCCGCGCTGTCGCTCGACCGTCAGCTGCTGCGCGAGCTGCTGGGCCAGGAGGAGCTGCGCGAGCTGATCGACCCAGGCGCGCTGCAGCGCGTGGAGGACGACCTCCAGCACCGCTCCGAGCTCACGCGCGCCACCGGGCGCGACAGCCTGCACGACGTGCTGCGCCACGTCGGCGACCTCACCGCGCAGGAGGTCGAGCGGCGCGTGTTCCCCGGCGTCGACGCCGGCGGCCTGCTGGCGGAGCTCGAGCGCGAACGGCGCGCCGTGCGGCTGCGCGTGGCGGGCCGGGAGCGCTACATCGCCGCCGACGAGGCCGGCATGTACCGCGACGCGCTCGGCTGCATGCCCCCCGGCGGGCTGCCCGACGCGTTCCTCGCCGACACCCCCGACGCGCTCAGCCAGCTCGTCGCGCGCTACGCGCGCACCCACGGGCCGTTCACCTCGCACGAGCTCTCAGCGCGCTACGGCATCGACGCCGGCGCCGTGCTGCGCGAGCTCGAGCGCGACGGTCAGCTCGTCCGCGGCGAGCTGCGGCCGGGCGGGGGGACCCTGGCCGAGCCGGATGGAACCCCATCCGAGCCGGATGGAAGCCTGGCCGAGCGGGACGAAGCCGGCTCGGCCTCCTCGATCGACCGGCGCGAGTGGTGCGACGTCGAGGTGCTGCGCCGCCTGCGCCGCGCGTCGCTGGCCGCGCTGCGCAAGGAGATCGAGCCCACCGAGCAGCGGCGCCTCGTCGCCTTCCTCCCGGCCTGGCAGGGCATCGACCGTCATTCCGGGGCCGGGGCGGGCGTCGAGCGCCTGCGCGAGGTGCTCGTGCCGCTGCAGGGCCTCGCGCTGCCCGCCGAGCTGTGGGAGCGCGACGTGCTGCCACGGCGCGTGGGCGCCTACTCGCAGTCGTGGCTGGACAGCCTGTGCGCGAGCGGCGAGGTGGTGTGGGTGGGCGCCGGCGCATCGGGGCGCTCCGGGCGCGTGGCGCTGTACTTCCGCGAGGACGCCCCCGCCATCGGTCCCCCGCCGTTCCCCGGCGGGCGGGCACAGGCCCGCGCCGTGGGCGCCGCCGGGGATGGCGCGGCGGCGGGCGCCGCGCCCGACGGCGCACCTGCGGCTGACCCCGTGCACGAGCTGCTGCGCGCGCGCCTCGCCGAGGGGCCGGCGTTCTTCAGCGACCTGCTCGCTGCGCTCGCGTCGTCACCCGGGGTGGACGCGTCCCCCGAGGCGCTGCGTGAAGCGTTGTGGGATCTCGTGTGGGCCGGCGAGGTCACGAACGACGCGTGGGCGCCGCTGCGCGCGCCCCGCCTGTCGCTCGCCCGCGGCGAAGGCGCCGCCGGCGCGGCGAGCAGCGTGCGTCGCAGCGCCGGGCGGTCGCGGTTTGCCAGCCGCGCGCGCGGCGTGCGCGGGAGCGGAGCACAGGTGCAGGGCCGCTGGTCGCTCACCGCACCCGTCTTCCGCGCCGGCCCCGCGGCAGCCGCCGACCCCGCCGAGCGCAGGCGCACGCTCGCGGAGCTGCTGCTCGAGCGCTACGGCATCGTCACCCGCGAGCAGGTGCTCGCCGAGGGCATCCCCGGCGGCTTCGCGCTGCTGTACGACACGTTCTGCAACCTCGAGACGCTCGGCGTCTGCCGGCGCGGCTACTTCATCGAGGGCATGGGCGGCGCCCAGTTCGCGCTCCCCGGCGCCGTCGAGCGCCTGCGCGCCGTCGCCCCCGCGGGCGTGGACGCCGCGGCGCAGGAGTCCCGCACGCTCGTGCTCGCAGCCGCCGACCCCGCGCAGCCCTACGGCGCGGCGCTGCCGTGGCCCAAGCGCGAGCGCGCCGCGGCGGCCGGCAACTCGGGGGCCGATTCGGCGGGCGGCTCCCCGGCGCCGGCCGGCCGTCTCGCGCGCGTGGCCGGCGCGTACGTGGTGCTCGTGGACGACCGCCCGGCGCTGTATGTGGAGCGTGGCGGGCGGGGCCTCGTCACGCTGGCGGGCGGCGGAGCGGACGCGGAGGAGGCTGAGCGCCTGCGCGTGGCGCTCGCCGCGCTCGCCCGTGCCGCACGTGCGGGACGGCTCGGAAAGCTAGCATTGGAGCGGATCAACGGCGAGCCGGCGGTTGCCTCGGCGCTCGCCGGCGAGCTCGTCGAGCTGGGCTTCCACCCGGGCCCGCGGCGATTGACGCTCAGCGCCTGAGTCGCAAGCCCGACAGTCCGAACCGCTTTGTCTGTCGGACGTTTGCGCTTGTCAGAGACAAGGCTGGAATCATCCTAACGAGCTTGTTATTAAAAGTCGAGAAACGTTGCGTGAGGGGGCATAGTGATCTACTTTTGGAACGGTGGCAATGAGTAGAACGGGGAGCCAAATCGCACCGCTGTATCGCAGACTGCCGCATGGACCCAGTGGGATGGCCCGCGAGGAGGTCGCGCGCAACCAGCGCGCGCGCCTGTTCGGCGCCATGATCGAGGCGATCTCCCAGCGCGGCTATCGCGCCACCACGGTGGCGCACGTGATCGCGCTCGCTGGCGTCTCGCGGCGGGCCTTCTATGAACTGTTCCCCAACAAGGAACAGTGCTTCCTGGCCACCTACGACATCGTCGTCGCGCGCTCGCGCAAGCGTGTGCTCGACGCGTGGGCGGGCGAGCGCGGCTGGGCCAACCGCGTGCACAGCGGCTGCAAGGCGCTGCTCGACGACGTCTCCGAGGCGCCCAAGGGCCCGCGGCTCGTGCTCGTCGACGCCCTCGGCATCGGGCGCAAGGCGAGGGAGCGGCTGCTGCTCGCGGGGTTCACGTTCGAGCGCCTGGTCGTGGGCGCGTTCGGGCTTGCGCCCGACGGCGTGGGCTTCTCGCAGCTGACCTCCCGCGCGATCGTGGGTGGCGTGCGCCAGGTGATCTTCAGGCGCCTGCTCGAGGAGCGCGAGCGCGAGATCTGCATGCTCGCCGACGAAGTGCTCGACTGGATCGAGTCCTACCGCACGCCCGCGGCCGGGCGCCTCGGCGTGCCCGCGCCGCTGCCGTCGGGGCGCCAGCCGCCGACGCCCGCCGCGTTCCTCGCGCGCGACGACAAGCGCGCGCGGGTGCTCGGCTCGGTCGTGCACCTGACGCTCGACGAGGGCTACCCCGCGCTCACCGACCCGCAGATCGCGCAGTTCGCCGGCATGTCCACCGAGGCCTTCCACAAGCAGTTCGCCAACAAGGAGGAAGGCTTCCTGGCGGTGCTCGACGAGTTCGTGCGCGAAGCCGTCAACGCCGTCAGGCCGAGCCTGGAGGAGGGCGAGGACTGGGCCGAAGGCGTGTACCGCGCGATGGTCGCGTTCGTCGACTACCTCGTCGCGCACGAGGCGCTGCTGCGGATCGCGTTCATCGACGTGTTCGACGTCGGGCCCGGCATGGTCGGGCGCCTGACGCGCTCGGCCGAGGGCGTCGCCAAGCTGCTGACCGAGCACGCGCCGGAGCCGCGTCGCGGCCCGGAGGTGCTCGCCGACGCGCTCCCCGGCGCGATGTGGGCGATCATCTCCGGCTACGTCTCCAACGGACGCGTCGCCCGGCTGCCGTGCCTCGTCGATCACCTCACGTTCACGGTGCTCGCGCCGTACCTCGGGCCGAAGGCCGCGATCGAGGCGATCCAGGCCGCGCGCAAGCCGCTGCGGGCGGTCTGAGCTCCAAGCGCTCCAGCGGGCGACTCTGCGATCGTGGGCGGCGATGAGCGACGCGTTGCCCGATCGTGCCCGCGGGGAGCGGCGCCCCCGCAGCGAGCGGCCGCCCCGCGGCGAGCGGCCAGCCCGCGGCGAGGGGCGACCCCGCCGCGTGGGCCACAAGGGCGCCGCGCACATCGAGCAGGGCAACACGCTCGCGAGCTTCGACGCTGCGCTCGCGCACGACGTGGACATGATCGAGCTCGACGTGCTCAGCGAGCACCCGAGCGGCGAGGGCCGGCTGCTGGTGGCGCACGACTACGCCGACGCGCGCGCGCGCACGCCGCTCACGCTCGAGCAGGCGCTCGCGCACCTCACCACCCCCCGCTTCGCCGCGCTCGAGCTCGACGTCGACGTCAAGCTCCCCGGCTACGAGCTGCGCGTGCTCGACGCGCTGCGCGACTTCGCCGTCGTCCAGCGCACGCTCGTCAGCGGCATGTTCCCGGCCGGGCTCGCGCTGATCCGCGCCGCCGAGCCCGACCTGCGCCTCGGCTGGTCGGTGCCGCGCGTGCGCCGCGACTACACCACCGACATGCTCACCGCGATCCCCGCGCTGGCGATGCTCACCGGCTACCGGGCGACGCTGCCGCGGCGCGTGCGCAGCGCGCTGCATGAGGGACGCTTCGACGCGATCATGGCGCACTGGCGGGTGGTCACGCCGGCGCTGGTGCGTGCCGTCGCCGCGGGCGGCGGCGAGCTGTACGTGTGGACGGTCGACGACGCGCGCATGATCGACAGGCTGAGCGCGATGGGGGTCGACGGCATCATCACCAACGACCCGCGCCTGTTCGACCGCGCCCCCGCCCCGTCGGGCGCGTGAGCGCGCTCAGCCGGGCGCGCTCAGCCGAGCACGCAGCTGGCGGCGCTGTAGTCCGCCGGATCGGCGCCTGCGAGGCTCTTGTGGCCGGGGGAGGTCGGCTCGACCGTCGACAGCAGCACGGTGTGGCCGCTGCGCCACTGGAAGTCCACCACGCCGCGCAGCGTCACCGGCCGCTTCCCGCTCGGCGCCTTCAGGGCGAAGCTGGCGCCCCCCTGGCGCGGCGAGGCGCCGTCGCCGACGCGCTCCCAGCCCGAGCTCGCGCCGCCCGCCACGTCCACCCAGCCTTTGCCTGCCGTCATGTACTGCAGGCGAAAGCTCATGTACATCGCGTCGCGTGCGTGCCCGTTGCCCGGCATCGAGCCGCGCACGCCCACCGTGTTCGGCTGGTCGGGAGGGCTGCACACGTCGATCGTCGCCCACAGCTCATGCGAGTGCAGCAGCGCGCGTTCGGCCGCCGTCGGCCTGCCGGGCGGCGCGGCCGTGGAGGCGGCGAGCGTGGAGGGCGTCGCTGCGAGGATCGGCGTCAGCGCCGCCGCGACGGCCAGGCTGGCCGGCAAGCGCTGCTTGGACGGTGACACAGCGGCTGACGATAGCGCCGTGGGACGCCCACGACGCCAGTCGGGACGCCCACGACGCCAGTCCCCACCACGCGGTTGTGGTATTTCCTGGGGCGATGGGGGCGAGGAGCTCAGGGGATGTGATCGAGCTGCTGGGGCGGGTGCCGGTGTTCTCGGCGCTGGAGGCCGACGACCTGCGGCGGATCGCCGAGGTGGCGGTGCCGCGCACCTTCGCGCCCGGCCAGGCGGTGTTCCGCGAGGGCGACGCCAGCGACACGTGCTACGTCGTGCGCGAAGGGCACGCCCGCGCCGTGCGCAGCCACGGCGACGGGCGCACGATCACGCTCGCCACGTTCGGGCCGGGGGACATCTTCGGCGAGCTGGCGATGTTCGCGGACGAGCGGCGTTCGGCGACCGTCGAAGCGATCGAGCCGACCAGCGTGGTGGGCGTGCTGGGGCCGGACATGCGCCGGCTGATGGGCGAGCACCCCGACATCGCCGTGCGCCTGGTGATCGCGCTCGGCCGGCGCCTGCGCGAGACCAACGAGCGCCTCTCGCGCCAGTCTTTCCAGACGGTGCAGAGCCGCGTGGCGGTCGTGCTCGGCGAGCTCGTGCAGCAGGAGATCGCGGCGGGAAAGCGCTCCCGCGACGTCCTCGTCACTGCCACGCAGGCCGACCTCGCGCAGCTCGCCGGCTCCTCGCGCGAGTCCGCCAGTCGCTTCCTCGCCGTGCTCGAGCGCGCCGGGGTGATCTCCCAGGGGCGAGGCCGCCTGGTCGTCCACGATCCGGACGCGCTCGGACAGTATGTCTTCTAAGCGATCGTCCAAGCGCGAGCGGCCGCGCGAGTTCTCCGCCGGCGGCGTCGTCGTGCGCGATGCGCCACAAGGGGGCACAGGCGTCCAGGTCGTGGTGATCGTGCCCACCCGGCGCGCCGCCGACGGCTCGCGCGTGCTCGCGCTGCCGAAGGGGCACGTCGACCCCGGCGAGGCTCCCATCGAGGCGGCCACGCGCGAGGTGCGCGAGGAGACGGGCGTGGTCGGCGAGCCGGTGTGCGAGCTCGGCGAGTCGCGCTACTGGTACCGGCGCGACGGGCGCACGATCGGCAAGTCGGTCGCCTTCTTCCTCTTCAAGTACCTCGAGGGGGACACCGCCGACCACGACGACGAGGTCGAGGAGGTGCGCTGGATCGCGCTGGAGGAGGCGCAGACCGCCCTCAGCCACCAGGCCGAGCGCGACATGGTGAGCCGCGCGAGGGACCGCCTGCACAAAGGCGATAGCCTGCCCCGCTGATGCAGGTCCTCAACTTCTACTCCACGATCTTCGCCGACGAGCTCAAGCGCGGGCGCAAGACCGCCACCATCCGCCTCGGCGACAAGTCGGGCAAGTACCGCAAGAACCAGCTCGTGCTCGTCACCATCGGCTACCAGCACTCGCCGCGCGAACGCATCTTCGAAGCGGTCATCGACCAGGTCGAGGTGATGCGGCTGTCGGACCTCTCCCCGCGCGACATCAAGCACGACAACCCCGAGTTCCGCCGCCACGAGGAGCTGATCAACTTCCTCGAGCAGATCTACGGCCGGGCGGTGTCGATGGACGACGTCGTGACCGTCGTGCGCTTCTCACAGATCCTCGAGAACCCCACGGGGATGACCGAGGCGATCAAGGGGTTCGGGGGCGCGCAAAATTAGCGGCGGGTGGCGATCGCCACCCGCCTTGGCGGTCAAGGCCTTGGAGTCCGCGGTTGCGCGTCAGACGCCCTGACGTCCCTCGACGATCCACGCGCCCAACAGCGGGTCCGTGAGGCGGTAGCCGGTGCGGGTGTGCGCGTCCGCCGTTATCTCACCGCGCGCCTCGAGCGCTCGGATGGCGCTGCGCACCGCTCCCCCTCGCGAGCCGCCGTGGCTTCTGCCGTTCGCGTACAAGGACGCCGCGTTCTCCGCTACGACCGTCAAGCTGCGTCGCTGGCTGGTGGGTAGCGCGCTCCACACCGAGCGCAGCTCGTCACCCACCTGGCGCATCGCCTCCTCATACGCCGCGTTCCAAGTCTCCTGCGTGGCCGTCCCGTCGCGTGGGGTGAGCTCGAACACGGCGTGGGCGAGCAGCATGGTGCGCTGCGGGTGGCCGGCGCCGAGTGCGAGCAGCGCCTCGAGGGCCTCTCCGACATGGCGCTCGCTGCGCTCGAAGCGGCTCGCGATGCACTCGGCGACGGCTTCCTGGGAGAGCGGCGGGAGCTCCACCGGCGCGGCCTGCCCGTAGAACGCCCGCCGGCGATCGGCGAACAGCTCGCGCATCATGCCCACGTGGGAGCCCGCGAATATGTAGCTCGCGGCGTCGCCGTGGTGCTGGATCTCCGAGCGGATCACCGCGTCCACCGCCTCGCCTGCAGCCAGCACGTCTTGGAACTCGTCGAAGACGACCAGCGTGCGTGTCCCGTGGCGTTCGTGCAGGCGCCGCGGGAGCGCGAGGCGGTCGAGCAGCGGGGGCTCCGCCTGCGCGTCCAGCGTGATTTCCACGCCCGCAGGGAGCGCGCCGCCACCAGCTTGGAACGTCGGGCGCAGCCGGCGCCTGACGCCGGCGAACCAGGAGGCGAGCCCGCCCTGCAGCTGCTCGGCATGCGCACGCTCGATGCGCTGGGCGACGTCGGCAAGCGTGAGCACGCCGAAGAAGTCGACGTACACGGTGGCCCAGCCCTCCCTGTCGGCGTCGCGGATGACGCGTCTGAGCAGCGAGGTCTTGCCGAAGCGGCGGGGCGCCACGAGACGGCTGTTGTTGCCCTCCTGCGCCCGCGCCATCAGCTGCTCGGCCTCCACGTCGCGGTCGATCAGCTCCTCCACGGGCAGGGGCTCGCTGTAGCGGAACGGATTCATGCTCGCAATCATAGAGCAAATCTGCTCGCAAACATAGAGCGGGCGGCGGGTGGCGATCGCCAGACGCCGCGGACTACGCGTGCGTCGTCTGGCAATCGCCACCCGCCTTTGCCAACCAGGGCTTGAAATCTGCTGGCTTTCCTATATATTGAGGCGCTAGTTGGCAGTCTCGCCTTGAGAGTGCCAATGGTAAGGGCGGGGCCTCCGAGGGGAGGCTGTCACCGCCGGTCGCGTTCTCTAGACGGAGGTTTTCCAACATGAAGCTCAAGCCCCTGGGCGATCGCCTGATCGTGCGGGCGATCGAGGAGGAGGAGACCACTGCCAGTGGGCTCGTCCTGCCCGACACCGCGAAGGAGAAGCCGCAGAAGGGGAAGGTCCTGGCGGTGGGAGAGGGCAAGCTCGACGACAACGGCAAGCGGATTCCGCTGGACGTGAAGGCGGACGACGAGGTCCTCTACAGCAAGTACGGGGGGACGGAGATCAAGGTCGACGGCGAGGACCTGCTCGTGCTGCGCGAGTCGGATGTGCTCGCGAAGGTCGCCTAGCAAGACACGACAAACCAGATCGCGGGCCTACTGAGGCTCGCTAAGGAGACTTGAAGAGAGATGGCACACAAGGACATCAAGTACGACGCCGAGGCGCGCAAGTCGCTGGAGGCGGGCGTGGACGCGGTCGCCAACGCGGTCAAGGTCACGCTCGGCCCGAAGGGCCGTTACGTGGTGCTCGACAAGAAGTTCGGCGCGCCGACGATCACCAACGACGGGGTGACGATCGCGCGTGAGATCGAGGTCGAGGACGTGTTCGAGAACCAGGGCGCGCAGCTCGTGCGCGAGGTGGCGACCGCCACCAACGACGTGGCCGGCGACGGCACCACGACGGCGACCGTGCTCGCGCAGGCGATCGTCAAGCAGGGCCTGAAGAACGTGGCGGCGGGCGCGAACCCGCTGGCGCTCAAGCGCGGCATCGAGAAGGCGGTGGACGAGGTCGTCAAGAACATCGCCACGCAGTCCAAGGAGGTCTCCGGCAAGGACCAGATCGCGCGCGTGGCGACGATCTCCGCCGGGGACGAGGAGATCGGCGATGTGATCGCCGATGCGATCGAGAAGGTCGGCAAGGACGGCGTGGTGAACGTCGAGGAGGGCCAGACGTTCGGCATGGACCTCGAGTTCACCGAGGGCATGCAGTTCGACAAGGGCTACATCTCCCCGTACATGGTCACCGACCAGGACCGCATGGAGGCGACGCTGGAGGACCCCTACATCCTGATCGCCAACCAGAAGATCGGCTCGGTCCGCGACGTGCTGCCGGTGCTCGAGGCCGTGATCCAGAGCGGCAAGCCGCTGCTGATCATCGCCGAGGACGTCGAGGGCGAGTCGCTGGCGACGCTGGTCGTGAACAAGCTGCGCGGGACGTTCACCGGCGTGGCCGTCAAGGCGCCGGGCTTCGGCGACCGGCGCAAGCGCATGCTCGAGGACATCGCCATCCTGACGAAGGCCGAGGTGATCACCGAGGAGCTGGGCCTGAAGCTCGAGAACACCCAGGTCTCCCAGCTCGGGCGCGCGCGGCGCGTGGTGGTGGGTAAGGACACGACCACGATCGTCGACGGCGCGGGTGACGCGGACGCGATCAAGGGCCGCATCAACCAGATCAAAGCCGAAATCGAGAACACCGACTCGGACTTCGACCGCGAGAAGCTCCAGGAAAGGCTCGCCAAGCTCTCTGGCGGCGTGGCCGTGGTGAAGGTCGGCGCGGCGACGGAGACGGAGATGAAGGAGAAGAAGCACCGGGTCGAGGACGCGCTGCAGGCCACCCGCGCGGCGCTCGAGGAGGGCATCGTGCCGGGCGGCGGCGTGGCGCTGCTGCAGGCGGCGTCCGCCGTCTCGATCAGCGAGAACGGCGCGTCGGGTGACGGCTCAGACGACGAGCGCACGGGCGCGCGGATCGTGCTGCGGGCGCTCGAGGAGCCGCTGCGCCAGCTGGCCGAGAACGCGGGCCTGGAGGGCTCGGTGGTGGTCAACGACGTGCGCAAGGCCAAGAAAGGCCAGGGCCTGAACGCGGCCACCAACGAGATCGTCGACCTCGTCGCCGAAGGCATCATCGACCCGGCCATGGTCACGCGCTCGGCGCTGCAGAACGCGGCGTCGATCGCCAAGAACATCCTCACCACCGAGGCGATCGTCGCCGAGGTGCCGGAGAAGGAAGCCGCCGGCGCCGGCGGCGGCATGCCGGACATGAGTGGCATGATGTAGGGGTACCTGCCGCGCGCGCGAAGTCAAGCGCGTGCTCTGCGGGGAGCGGCAAGCGAACGAAGAGGCCCGGCAAATGCCGGGCCTCTTCGCCGTCAGGGGCCAGCCGACGGAAATCGTGACCTTCCGTCGACCCAAATCGCCCTGCATGTTCGTATAGTAAGAAACAATAGTTCTGGCAGTCGGAAACACGGGTTGCCGCGGGCGATTGGGCGGGATATGTTCACTCTTGGCGAGCGTCAGTAACTCTGATCGACCTCACGAGGGGACGTTGCAGGCAGATCGAGGGGGTTAATCGTCATGCCTGTGGAGGACCCGGTGAGCGCTGGATCGCAGTATTCGCGCCGCCTATCCAATCAGTCATACACACGGAAGGTGAACTCATGATCCGATCTGCACGCCGTGCCGCGGTCGCTGCGGTGAGCCTCGCTGCTCTCCTCGCGATGCTGGCGATCACCTCATCGGCTCTGGCAGCCAAAAACCCCAAAGGCGAATTCGCGGTGTTCAAGGAATGCCCGACGAACAACGCCGCAGTCGAAACCTGCATCATCGCCAAGACCGAAAGCGGCTCGTTCACGATCGGCAAAGAAACGGTGCCGATCGTCAGCCCGATCACGCTTTCGGGCGGGGTGAACCACTTCCTCACCGGGGAAGAAAGCTTCTTCGGTGCGGAAAAAGAAAGCAACACGTTGACGAAAACGCCGCAGAAAGTGCCCGGCGGCCTGTCGGGGCTCGTGAAGTGCAACGAAATCAGCAACTTCTTCGAGCGCATCGCCTGTGAAGCGTTCTTCGAAAATGGCCTGACGGGCGTCAACGCGACGACCGAACTCGCGGCGCCCGCGAGCTCGATCAAGATCAACACGATCCACCTGGTCACGCAGGAAGGCTCGGCGCTGACGCTGCCGCTGAAGATCCACCTCGAAAACCCGCTGCTCGGCGAAGGCTGCTATGTCGGCTCCAACGCCCACCCGATCACGATCGAATTCACCTCGGGCACGACGAGCCCGCCGGCGCCGAACAAACCGATCACGGGCAAGCCGGGCACGCTCAAATTCAACGAATCCGAAACCATCATCCTGAACACAGGCAACGAAATCGTCAACAACTCCTACGCGGCGCCGAGTGCCGAAGGGTGTGGTGGCCTGTTCTCGTTCCTGATCGACCCAATCATCAACAGCAGGCTCAGCCTGCCCTCGGCGGCGGGCAACAACACCGCGATCCTCCGCGGCGTCCTCGAGGCGGCCGCAGTGGAATCGGTGAAGGCGAGCGAATAACGCCGCACGTGAGGTGCGTTAGCGCCTGACCAACGATCATCGACGCGCAGTGGGGCCCGCGGGCAGTCGACGCGGGCCCCACTGTTCTGGATATGCTGACCTTGCCCGGCATATGGGGGGCCGCCGAGCGACACCTTGGATGGCCAGGATCTCTACCAACATCGGCGTACTTGTGACGGCGGCGCTAGTCAGTGCGTTGCTGTCTGCGTGCGGCGCCGGCTCGAAGCCGTCGACAGCGTCCACATCCGCTTCGCGCGGCCACATCTCGCCCTCCGTACCTGCGTCTGCACGGCGAACATCGTCGGCGAGCTCCACCGCGCCGACGCGCCGGCGCGGCGAGAAGGCCGAACCGCCGCCGCACTCCCAGGCTGCGCCCACCGGCGCGCGGGTCGCGAAAGTGGACGGCTCGTTCTTGGCCTGCATGCTCGCGCACGGCGTCAGCTTCACGGCCCCGCACAAAGCGTCCCTTTCCAGCCCGCTCTACAGGGCCGCCGCCAGGGCGTGCGGGGGCCAGTTCAGGCACGCGCTCGAGCAGCTCGGGTCGCCGGCGGCGCCGGCGAGCGAAAAAGCCACCAGCCGCCCGGCGCCGCCCCGCCCCAGCCGGGTATCGGGCGAACTGCAGCTGGCGCTGCAGAGGTTCGCGGCCTGCATGCGCACGCACGGCGTCGCTCTGCCGCCGCCGAGCGGCGGCGTGCTCGACACAAGCCACCTGAACAAGCGCAGCCCCACGTTCAAGGCCGCGCTGATCGCCTGCGACGGCCTGCTGCAGGCCGGATGAAGACGGCCACCGCCTGGCTGCTAACCGTAGTAGCGCGCGATCGTCTGGAGCTGGCTGAAGAGATCGTGGGCGAACAGCAGGACGACCAGCAGCGTCCCGGTCGCCGGCCCCCAGCGGCGCCCTGCGCCGCGCGCGGCGAGCGCCACGAGCAGACCCCACAGGCCGAGCATCGGCAGCGCATAGCGCGGTTCCCAGAATGGTTCCGATCCTTCCAGGACGTCCGAGACATAGGATTGAGCCCCCACGAGCGCCATCACACCGACGGCGGTCGTGCCGTATACGGCGAGCTCCGCGGTGCGGCGGGGGAGCGCGGCGCGGCGACGCACGAGCTCGCGCAGGCCGAGCGCGGCGATCAGCAGCGCGGGTGCCAGCGCGACGTCATACACCCAGCCCGGGAACAGGGTGTCCGCCCACCCGTACATCCCCACCAGGCCGTCGAACCACAGCTGGCGGGTCGTCAGCACGCCCGGGAAGTAGCTCTGCATCCCCGGCAGCCGCGGGAGGTAGAACTGCCAGATGTAGCTGAGCTCGTGCAGCAGAGAGCCGCGTGTGGCCGCGAGCGTCGCCGACGCGCTGCCGAGCAGCGGCTTGCCGGCGAGCACGTTCGCGCACGCGTAGAGCGCCACCGGAGACAGCGCGAGCGCGAGCGCGAGCGCGACGCGGCGCACAGCCGGGCCGATCGCCTCTCCGCGGTTCGGATGCGCGCCGACCATGCGCGCGCCGAGGACGAGCAGCCCCAGGAGCACACCGGGGGCGAACCCGACGAAGTTCAGCTTCGTCGAGAACCCGGCCGCCGAGAGCAAGCCGAGCGCGACCGCCAGCCGCCTCGTCAGCCCGTGCCGGAACGCGCGCGCGAGGCAGTAGTAGAGCGCCGCGCACTCCGCGAACAGCAGCGCGTCGGGGCTCACCCCGCCGGACATGAAGCCGAGCAGCGGGAACACCGCCACCGCGAGCCCGCCGACCGTCCACGCCCAGCGCGCGCCGGGCAGCGCCTCGCGCACGAACAGGTAGGCGAACAGGGCGGTGAGCGCCGCCAGCAGCGCCGAGAACAGGCGCATCAACGCCAGGCTCCCCAGCAGCGACCAGCCGCTGCCGAGCTCGTAGGGAACGACCTCCAGCGCGTAGTACAGGGGCGGCTCGTTGCTGGCGGCGCCCGCCCCGCCTGAGCCCACGCGCGGGAGCGGCGCCGCCAGGTCGCGTTCCAGCACGCGCTGCTGCTCGACGCTGGCGAGCGCGCGCTGCGCCGGCTGGAAGCGGATCCTGTCCGAGTTCAGGCCTTCCTGCACCAGCTGCACCTCCGGCGCGGGCACTCCGGCCCCCGCCGAGGGCAGCGTGCCGCGTTCGGCGAGCAGGGCGACATATGCGAAATGGCTGGGCTCGTCGGGGACCTGAAACGGCGGCGTGATCACAGACCAGCACACGGCGTTCAACAAGGCGACGAGCGCACAGCCCCAGGCGCCGCGCGGCACCCGGCGCAGGCGTGCCGCCACGCGGCTCCTGCTCGGCGCGTCGCGCGGCTCGCGCTGGGCGCGTCGCGCGGCTCCCGCCGCGATCCTCGGCGCCCGCACGAGCAGCCACGACGTCGTGAGCGCCAGCGCGAGCATCAGCGCGGCCGCGAGCGCGGAGACCCAAGTGCCCGCAAACGCCCGCCCGAGTCCCATGCGCCTGGCGACCGACAGCGCGAGCGAAGCCCACGAGGCGCGCCCCGAGCGCATCTCTTCCACCCGCAGGCGCCCGGGCAGGGCCGCGCCGCCGGTGACCTGCGCGGCGCTCGCCGGGCCGGTCTGCGCCCCCAGCAGATCGACGTGCACGCGCGTGCGCGCGACTGCGAAGCAGAGGGTTGCGTTCGTGACCGTGCGCGCGAGCGCTCGCACGGGCACCGTGACCGACACGGCGGTCCATCCCGACCCCCGCGTGCCGCCGGTGAGCTCGTGCGTCCCGGCGAACACCGCGACCGCGACCCGCGGGCCGATCGTCGCTTCCAGCGACAGTCGCACCGCCGTGGTGGCGCGCGGCAGCGTTTCGCCACGCTGGCAGATCTCCACCCCCCTGGTCTTCCCCAGGTCGGCATCCAGCCGCACGCCGTTGCTCGCCGACACTTCGCCCGGCGCGCCCGTCAGGGTCAGGACGAGCGCGAGCGCCGTCAGCGCCAAGCCGATCCCGAGCGCCGCGCATGCGCTCGCGAGGGGCGCTGCACGCCGGGCGTGCATGGGCTGCGGCGGCTTTGAGAGCTCCAGCAAATGCCGGCATCCTGCCAGAGCGCCGGCTGCCTGTCGCGTGGTTTGCGCGCCTGTTTCTCACCCCAGTTCCCGCTTGGAAGTGAGAGACATTTTCACCCGTTTGTTGACTTCACACGTGTCGCCCTGAAAAGGTGCAAAAGCGGCGTCGCGCGGGCGCCGCGACCGACGCAGAGCAACACATCCCAACGATCACAGGAGCGAAGATGCGCAAGCGCGTGCCTGCGAAGCGAGGCTTTCCCCTCCGTACCGGCAGTGCGAGGTGGTGCCGGCTCGCCGCGATCGCGCTCGCAACGGCGGGCTGCGGCGGAGGCGCCGCTGTCGCCGCCGGGCCGCCGCTCTCCCGCCCCGTGCTGGTTGCTCGCGCGGAAGCGATCTGCAGGCGGCGAAACGCCGAAATCGACGCGATCAAGCTGCAGGGAACGAAGCCCGCCGACATCGAGCGCTTCGCCTCTCAGAGCACGGAAGTCGAGGGGCGTGCCCTGGTCGAACTGGCTCGACTCGTGCCGCCCTCGTCGATGGCGACGGCCTGGCGCCAGATGCTGATCGAGAGCAGATCGCTGGTGAAGGACGTCGCCGTGCTGGCGGACTACGCGAAACGGGGTGACACACGCGTAGTGACAACCATCGCCAAGGCCGCCAAGGCCGCGAAGCGGGAATTGCTTGCCACGGGCACCCAGAGCGGGTTCACCGACTGCGCACGGGTCAGATGAGCGGTGGACCGCGGCGGAGGCGACGCGCGTGTTCGCACGCTCCTGCCGGCCGGGCTGGCGCTGATCGCGCTCGCCATCGCGCTCACCCTGTCGCGCTCGCCACCGGTCCTCGCCGGCACGAACTCGGTCGCCCCCTCGAAGGCGGTCGTGAAGACGCGCGGAGACTCGATCCTCTGCCAGGCGGACGAAGACGTGCCCGCGGGCACCATCGCCGTGCGCCTGTGGGTGCACGCGAACGTCAGCCCGGCGGTCACGGCGCTGGTGAGAGCGGGCTCGCGCACCCTCGCCAAAGGGCGAGCGCCGTCCGGTAGGCTCACCGCCACGATCGCCGTGCCCATCGCGCGCCTCGCGCGGGCGGCGCCTGACGCGGAGGTGTGCTTCGAGTTCGGCCCCGCCGTCGAAACGATCCTGCTGATCGGGGAAAGCTCGGCGCCCGCGCATTCCGGCGCAGCGCCCTACCGGGTGCGCGTCGAATACTTGCGCCCCGGGCGCACCAGCTGGTGGGCGATGGCGGGCGCCATCGCCCGGCGTCTCGGCCTCGGTCGCGCGCCGAGCGGCTCGTGGGTGTGGCTGCTGCCGATCCTGCTGATGGCGTGCGCGGTTGCGCTCACTGTGCGCCTGCTCGCCAGGCAGCTCGGCGGGGCGCCCGCAGAGGCTTCACCGGCGGCCGGCGCCGGCCGCCGGAGAGTGTCGCCCATGTGGATCTGCGCGGCTGTGGCCTGCCTCAGCGCGATCAGCTGGTCGATCCTCACACCCCCTTTCCAGGTGCCCGACGAGCCGTCGCACTTCGCCTACGTCCAGCAGCTCGCCGAGACCGGGAGCCTGCCGACGTCGGGTGCATCGAGCTTCTCAGAAGAGGAGGAAGTGGCGCGCGAAGACCTGCGACAGCGCGAAGTGCAGTTCAACCCCGCGGTCGGCACGATCGCGTCGGTCTCCCAGCAGGAGCGCCTCGAGCACGACCTCGCGCAACCGCTCTCGCGCCGGCCGACGGGGGCGGGCGTGGCGGCGTCGGAGCCGCCGCTTTACTACGCGCTGGAGACCGTTCCCTACCTGCTTGGCTCGAGCGGCACGCTGCTCGACCGGCTCGCGCTGATGCGGCTGCTCAGCGCGCTGATGGCCGGCGCCACGGCGCTGTTCGTGTTCCTGTTCCTGCGCGAAGCGCTCCCGCGCGTCTCATGGGCGTGGACCGTCGGCGCGCTCGCGGCGGCCTCGAGTCCGCTGCTGGGCTTCATGAGCGGCGCAGTGAACCCGGAAGCGATGTTCTGCGCCCTCGGCACAGCGTTGCTGTACTGCCTGGCCAGGGCGTTCCGACGCCGCCTGACCGGACGCCTGGCGGCCGCGATCGCCGCGCTGGTGGCGGCCGGCCTGCTGAGCAAGCTCAACTTCATCGCCCTGCTCCCCGGCACGGCGCTGGCGCTGGCGCTGCTCGCGCGCCGGGCCGCAAGCGACTCGACATCCGCGCTTCGCAGGTGCTCAGCACTCGTCGCGGCGCCGCTCCTGGCTCCTTGTTGCCTGTACGCCTGTGTCAACCTCCTGGCCGGCCGGCCGGCGCTGGGGCTGCTGTCGGCGGGCGTCGAGAGGACCGTCCACCACGGGTCGATCGCTGAAGAGCTCAGCTACATATGGCAGTTCTACCTGCCGCGCCTGCCCGGGATGGCGCACGACTTCCCGGGCGTGCTCACCACCCAGCAGCTGTGGTTCGATCGCCTGATCGGGATGTACGGCTGGCTTGACACCTACTTCCCGAACTGGGTGTACGAGGCAGCCCTCGTCCCCGCCGCTGCGATCGCGCTGCTCGCCGCGCGCGCGGCGCTCGCGGAGCGCGCTCGCCTGCGCGCCCGCGCAGGCGAGCTGCTGTGCTACCTGCTCACGGGGGCGGGCCTGCTGGCGCTGATCGGCGCCGATGCGTACCTCAGCTTCCCGGCCTCCAACGGAGGCTATGCCGAGCCACGCTACCTGCTGCCGACGATCGCGCTGTATGCCGCGGTCCTGGCGCTCGCGGCGCGCGGAGCGGGAAGGCGTTGGGGTCCCGCGGCGGGGACTCTGATCGTCTTGCTCGTGGCCGCGCACGACATCTTCAGTCAGCTGCTGCTCGTCGGGCGCTACTACGGCTGACGTGCATCTGGCTGGTAGAGCACCGTGCGGCTCCTAAGACCATCTGGCGCCTAGAGTCAAGCAGTCTGCACATGTCGCTTGACGCGAACATGCGAGCTAGAAACATACGCCAGATTAGCTTGACAACCCAGTTCGCAGGGTGCGAGGATGGCCTGGCGAACACCAATCTGTGAAGCGGTGGATCGCCGCCAGCAGTTGCCTCGGACCGCCCGCACCGGGCATCTCCGAGGTAGTCGGCTACTCAACGAAACAAAGGGAGAACACTAACCATGCATCGATTCAAGCTCCTTGGCGTGGCGCTGGTCGCCGTCGGCGTCGCCGTGGCCGTAACGGCCGCGGCGGCGTTTGCGACCATGGCCTTACCGGAATACACCGTGCAGACCGGCTGGACCGGCTCGAGCGGCGCGGGCAAGCTGTCGAACACGGCTGCGAAAAGCTCGATCAGCTGCACGTCCGGATCCAACGCGGGTGGTGCCGAAGCATCGAAGAAATTAGGCACCTTCGCACTCGAATTCAAAGGCTGCACGGCGGAAGCGCTGGGCTCCAAAGTGAAATGCAACAGCGAAGGTGACGCGACGGAAGTCATCTTAACAGTCGGCACGTGGCACCTCGTGTTACAGGTCAGTGGCACGGGAAGCCATGAAACGCTGGTCTGGTTCTTAGTGAAGCCGACGACCGTCAAATGCACGTCGCTCGTGACGATCGAAGTTCAGGGGAACGTGCTAGGGAAGATCGAAGAAGAAAGCAAAACAAAAGCCGCGCTGCAGGTCAACGTCAACGCGTCTGGTGGGCAGCAATACACCAGCTTCGAAAACGACAACGGCGAATCCGTAGGTGCGAGCCTCGTCTCCAACATAAACAAAGGCTCGTTCTCGACAGCCACCGAGGAATCTGCCAACAACCATATAGTCACCGCGAAAGAAACAGAAATCATCAACTAGAGGTCCATCAAGGCGTGGGCGGAGCCGCCGGTGGCTCCGCCCACCCCACATCCTGAGGCAGCCGCGCGTCTTCATCCGCGCATCCGAGCCTGCACACCGGCCACCGCCGCGTGATCGCCCGCTGGGCAGCTAGAGACGTTCTCGTCGAACGCTTGACATACGCTCGCCCCACAGCTATACGTGCTGGCTGTCGGCAGTCAAGTGCCGACAGCCATGAATCGATGTGAGGCGGCTGCCGCCCGGCGCTGTGTTGGCGTCGAGCGTCGCGGCCGTGTTCTTCTAGCTATTGGAGGATATCGATGGTGAAGCGTATTTGTTTGATGGGAGTGTCGCTGACGGTGGTGCTCGTGATGACCGCGCTTTCTGGGGCGGTTTCGGCTCAGGCGGCGTT